>ERZ650309.100-NODE-100-length-41130-cov-5.805064_pt1 | contig 41130 bp, 39 predicted proteins | sample MGYA00376245_ERZ650309 | MGnify/ENA primary metagenome ERZ650309 (study PRJEB26733, sample SAMN07839294) | wastewater metagenome | biome: urban; feature: wastewater treatment plant; material: waste water | place: USA: North Carolina | collected 2016-04-26 ... | reverse complement strand
CGCCCTGCACCGGCTCGGCGATGAAGGCGGCGAACGCCGCGCGCCCGGCCTCGCCGCGGTCGTCGGGCGCGCCGGCGCTCACAGCCCCGTCACCTCACCCTTCGCTGGACCCAGGATCGTCACCAAAGGTAGCCGCCGACCAGCCCGCAAACCAAATCTGCTATGAGCTTGTTACCCGGCCAGGTCGGCGCGCAGTGCCTCTTCGTCGACCTCCCAGTAGCTGTGTTCGATGTCATCGAGCAGCACAACCGGTAGCCGATCGCCATATTCGGCACGCAGTGCCGAGTTGCCGGCGGCGGCGGCCGCATCGACGTCCACGCTCGTCAGCGTGAAGCCGAGTTCGTCGGCAAGTCGCGCCAACTGGGCCGCAGCGCGTTCGCACAGCGAGCAGCCGGCTCTGGTCATCAGCGTGACGGTGTGCCTGGCGGCGGATGAATCCACGCAATCAGTATCGCGGTTGTCCGGGGCGAGGTGAGCGCACCGACCGGGAATGACTTGCCTAGGGCGAGCGAAGCGACGGGGAATGACTTGCCTAGGGCGAGCGAAGCGACGGGGAATGACTACTGTTGAACCGTGTCCGAGTCACCCGAAGTCGACCAACCCGGCGCCGAACCGGCTGCCGATGAGGCACCGGACACTGCGCCTGAGGCGGCGCCTGCCGGTCCACCGCCGCCGGATCTGACCGCGGCCGCGTTCTTCGACGTCGACAACACCTTGGTGCAGGGCTCGTCACTGGTGCATTTCGCCCGTGGCCTCGCTGCTCGGGACTATTTCAACTATTCGGATCTGGCCCGATTCGCCTACGCACAGGCCAAGTTCCAGCTGACCGGCAAGGAGAACAGCGACGATGTCGCCGCCGGCAGGCAGAAGGCGCTGTCGTTCATCGAGGGCCGGCAGACCGCTGAACTGGAAGAGCTGGGCGAAGAGATCTACGACGAGATCATCGTCGACAAGATCTGGCAGGGCACCCGCGCACTGGCGCAGATGCATCTCGATGCCGGCCAGCAGGTGTGGTTGGTCACGGCGACGCCGTATGAGCTGGCTGCCACGATCGCCCGCAAGCTCGGTCTGACGGGTGCGCTGGGCACAGTCGCCGAGTCGGTTGACGGGGTGTTCACGGGGCGTTTGGTCGGCGACATCTTGCACGGGCTCGGCAAGGCGCACGCGGTGCGTTCACTGGCCATTCGCGAGGGACTGAACCTGCGCCGCTGCACGGCGTATTCGGACAGCTTCAACGACGTGCCCATGTTGTCCCTGGTGGGCACTGCTGTCGCCATCAATCCCGACTCGGCCCTGCGCGACGTCGCGCGCGAGCGCGGTTGGGAAATAAGGGATTTCCGTACTGCCCGCAAGGCCGCACGCATCGGTGTGCCGTCCGCGCTGGCGTTGGGGGCCGTCGGCGGCGCGCTGGCCGCCATGGCGTCGCGCAAGGGTGAGTAGTCCTGTGGGCGCCGCTGAGCGCTCAGGTGAACCCGGTCGGCGCTGATAGGCTGACCCGCCATGGGCATTGCGGACGACATCATCGGAACCCACTACCGGTATCCGGACTACTTCGAGGTCGGCCGTGAAAAGGTCAAGGAGTTCGCTCTCGCGGTGCAGGACAATCATCCGGCGCACCATTCCGAGGAAGCGGCCGCCGAGTACGGCTCCGACGGGCTGATCGCGTCCTTGACCTTCATTGCGGTGGCCGGTCGACGGGTTCAGCTGGAACTGTTCAACCAGTTCGATGTGCCGATCAACCTGGAGCGCGTGCTGCACCGCGACCAGAAGCTGATCTTCCACCGGCCGATCAAGGTCGGCGACAAGCTGTGGTTCGACTCGTACCTGGACTCGGTCATCGAGTCGCACGGCACCGTGATCAGCGAGGTCCGTGCCGAGGTCACCGACGACGCGGGCGAACCGGTGATGACGAGCATCGTCACCATGCTCGGCGAGGCCCTGCATGACGGTGAGGCCGGCGAGGTCAGCGCCCAAATCGCTGCTGCCCGCGACGCTGCGATCGCGAAAATGGTTTCTGCACAAAACAGTTGACGCTGATCTCTGACGTACAAAATGGGCCCGCTCACGCGCCGTGAGCGGGCCCATCGTGTACGTATTTCGCGGCGTGTTGCGTGCAGACGCGCACGGTCGCGGGACTAAAAGAAGGTGCCGCGGCGGCTGGCCAACATCTGATAGAGGGTCTGCTGGATGGTCGCGCGGACCTGATCGGTCAGCTCGAAGGTGATCATGGGATCTTCGGCAGCGGACTCGTCGTAGTCGGCCGTGGAGATGGGCTCACCGAACTGGATGTGCCACTTCGACGGCAACGGCAGCAGACCTGCCGGACCGGCCAGCGGGAACAGCGGCGTCAGCGGGAAATACGGCAGCCCGAACAGCCGGGCGAGCAGCTTGACGTCGGCGATCATCGGATAGATCTCCTCCGACCCGACGATCGAGCACGGCACGATCGGCGCGCCCGCCCTCAGCGCCGCCGAGACGAATCCACCGCGGCCGAAGCGCTGCAACTTGTAGCGGTCCCGGAACGGCTTGCCCAGCCCCTTGTAGCCCTCGGGGAACACTGCGGTCAGCTCGCCGGCCGCCAGCAGTCGGTGCGCGTCGGCCGTGCAGGCCACGGTGTGGCCGGCCTTGCGGGCAGCCTGACCGAGCCCCGGGGTGTCGAACACCAGGTCGGCGGCCAGCAGTCGAAGGTCGCGGTGTGCGGGGTGCTTGTCACGTACGGCCACCGACGCCATCAGGCCGTCGAACGGCAGCACGCCGGCGTGATTGGCCACCACCAGGGCAGCGCCTTCGGACGGCAGGTTCTCGATTCCGGAGACCTCGACGCGGAACCATGAATTGAAAAGCGTTCGCAGCAAAGGCAAAATCACGGAGTCATTGAGGTGCGGGTCGAACCCGAACTCGTCGACCTGGTAGTCGCCGGTCATCCGTTTGCGAATGAAATCGGCTGCGCCACTGATGCGTTGGGCCAATTCGTTCGGGCCTTCAGCAACCGGCGCGCCTCCCCCGAAGCGCTTCTGGTCAATCTCCCGTACGACGGCGGCAATCTGCTCAGCCGATGCGCGGCTACCTGGATCCGTCAGCGACGAAGGATGTCGTGCCGCGTTCGCCGATCGTTGGGCAGCCCGCCGCTGCGCCGAAGCGCGCGCCGAATTTGCATGCAGCGGAATCACTTTCGCTTTTGACTCGCCGGCCACTCTGATTACTCTCCCGCCACGATCTAACGCCCCCACCGCTGCGCTGCGGCCACCGCCCGATTTTCTACTGAACTAACCCATCGTGGATCAAGGATGGGCGTGAGTCCACGCCCGGAGACATAATCGTCAAAAGCCTCCGCGGTCGTCCATTTCGGGATATAGCCGAGATCCTTGACCATGCGCGTGGTGTCCATGACGCGGCCGTAGCTCAGGTAGTTGAGCTGCTCGCGATCCAGCTCGAAATAGCTGGTGGCACGACGCACCGAATCGAATGCCGCCAACGCCGCTCGCGGTACCGGCAGCCGCACCCGGCCCGACCGCCTGATGGCCTGGCTCATCATGATGACTCCGGCGGCCCCGACGTTGAACGTGCCGGCTCGCCCCACGACGGTGGCACGTTCGAGCGCGCCGAGTGCGTCCTGCTCGTGCAGCAACTGCAGCCGGGCGTCATGCCCGAGCACCGACGGCACCAACGGACCCGACAGATAGCGCGACAGCGCCGTATCCATCGCAGGCCCGATCATGTTGGCCAGGCGAAGGATGCTGACCGCGATATCGGGACGACGACGGCCCAGGCCGCGGGCGTAACCCTCGATGTCGATGCTGTCGCGGGCAAAGCCCTCCGCCGGAGGACGCCGCGAGCTGCCGTCTTCGGTGAACATCACCGGATCACGAGGATGCGACCCGTACACCTCAGAGGTGGACTTGAGCACCACACGACGCACCGAAGGAGCCTTCTGACAGGCCGCGAACAACTGCATCGCGCCCATCACGTTGAACTCTTTGAGTGCGGCGCGTCCGCCCGACCTGGGGGTGTACGACGCCGCGGCCGCGTGGACCACGGTGTCGACGTCCCCGTTACGAATCACCTTGGCGATAAACGGGTTTCGAATATCGGCTCGGACAAATTCGGCGCGGCCCATCCGGCGCAGCAGATCCTTGCTCGGCACCACCGCGTCGACCGCTATGACGTGGTCGATCAACGGATTCTGCGCGAGCCGGGCGGTCAGATAACCGCCCAGGAAACGACATGCGCCGGTTACCAGCACCACTTTCGGGTGGTGCACGGTGTCCTGGACATCGGAGCCGCCCGGAGTACTGGGCCGGCTACCTGAGTGGCCGTCGGCATCCATCCGGTCAGCCTACTGGGCTGAGCGGCAGACTGCAGGAGGCGCTACTTACCGAGTTTTCTGCGCTGGACCCGGGTGCGACGAAGCAGCTTGCGGTGCTTCTTCTTCGACATGCGCTTACGTCGCTTCTTGATGACTGAACCCATGGACCCTGAAGTCTCCACTATCTAATATCGAGCGCGATCGCTGACGACCGCCGAAACCAACCTCGCCACTTTACCCGGCAAGGTCCGGCGCCACGAAAACGCCTGTTGAAAAGCACCAGTCGGGCGTGACCATGCCCTCACTCAGTGACCCCTTCCGGAGAGCAGGACGCTACCCGGCAGGGGTCACCCTCGACCCGAACTGGCTCCGCCGAAAACTATCCGGCGTCGAAGTACGACGACTCCAGCAGGTCATGGACCGCCTTCGCGTGTACCCGGAACGACCGGCCGACACGCACCGCGGGCAACTCCCCGTTGTGCACCAGTCGATATACCGTCATCTTGCTCACCCGCATGAGGCTCGCAACTTCGGCAACGGTCAAAAATTGAGCTCGTGGCTGGTCGCCAGTTTCGCGCGCAGATTTGCCGCTGGCATCTCGCGCCGATGGCCCACTTATAGACGTCATCGCAACCCAATCAATCAGGCACGGCCAGATCCAGCGGCTTCCCCACCGTTGGCACCAACGCGTGCACTACGAGAAGGAGAATAGCGTGGCCAATGTGGTTATTGCGACGGGTGTGGGGTAATCAATCTGAAATCTTAGAACTACCATTATGTAATTCTCAGCTGCTCAGAGCGGGTTTTTGCGGCGGCGACAGCGGCGTCCACCGCGGCCCGCAACCCACCGCGCTCGAGTTCCCGCAGACCAGCGGCAGTCGTACCGCCCGGAGAGGTCACCGAAGCCCGCAATTGGGCCGCGCTGGTGTCCATTCCCCCCGAATCAGAACCCGCGATTCGGTCCAGCAGCATGGCCGCCGATCCAGCCAGAGTCTTAGAAACCAACTCCGTCGAAACCGCCCGTGGCAGGCCGGCGGCGACGCCCGCATCGACCATCGCCTCGGCCAGCAGAAGCACGTACGCCGGACCCGAACCCGATACCGCGGTGACCGCGTCCATCTGGGACTCAGGCACCGTCAGCACCGTTCCGACCGCATCGAAGATCGTCGACACGTCAGCCAACTGCTGATCGGTGGCGAACCGGCCACGCGCCAGAGCGCTGATGCCGGCACCGACCAGCATCGGCGTATTCGGCATGACCCGCACCACCGGCGACCCGGCAGGCAGCTTCGCCTCCAGGTGTTCCGTCGTCACCCCGGCCGCGACCGAGACCACCACCTGCTCGGCGCTGCCGCTGTCGGCACTCGTGGCCAGCTCGGACAGCGTCTCCACCACAGCGTCCACATCGCCGGGCTTGACCGCGATAATCACGTAGTCGGCGTTGTCCGCAGTATCGGCGACGTTACCGACACGGACCCCATAGGTCTGCGACAAGTGTTGCGCCCGAGAGGGATTCAACTCGGCAATCGCAAGGTCTTTGGCCTCACGACCCGAATCCAAAAGGCCCGACAGCAGGGCCACGCCAATATTTCCACCACCGATGATCGCGATTCTCGCCACGGGAAGAGCATCGCACGGGCCGATGACAGGCGGCAGCTAACCCTCGGGCGCCGGTACCAGCGCCAGCTGTCGCGACTGCGCCACCAGGGCACCGGCAGCGTCGACCACCACGTGGTCCTCGTCGAACCAGTCCTGCCCGATCTCGGTGGTGGTGCTCGTGATGCGCAACCAGCCATCGGCAGGAACTGCCCGCAGGTAGGCCGTCAGCTGAATCGTCGGCGCCCAACCCATCCGGTCGACGGCGAACGTGACGGGCGCCGAGATGTCGGTACACATCAGCGCAAACAGCACGTCGGCCCGCTCGCCCTTGGGCCGGACCCAGTATTCGAAGACCGGCACCGTCCCATCACGCCGCGCCGCCATGGTGACCAGCGACGGCCGGATGTCGCAGCCGTGAGCCAGGTGGACAACGTCCTCCAGCGGATGTCCCGGGCCGATCGGTTCGACAGCGGCGGGAGGCTCTGGGGTCATCAGAGACACCGGCGGAGCGGCCGACAGCAGTGGTGCGGCCGATTCGAGCGTGCCCAGTGTCACCGCAACCCGGACGGCTGTCCGCCCGTTCTGCGTGAGTTCGACGTCGGCCAGGCTGACGCGCCGCCCACGCTTGTGCATCGTGACCACAACGTCCATCGGGCCCGGATCGGGCGCCCACAGGAAGCTGCCCGACACCGCGACCGGCTGAACATCACCGCCGTGGGCCAGCCGGGCGCCGTTGGCACACAACGCCAGCATGACCCCGCCGTGCACCTTGGTCCGGATGGTCCAGTGCTCATTCAGCACACCTCGGTAGACGAAGCGGTCACCGTCGCCGGCAACCATTGTCAGAGCCATCGCATCGGCGAATGACGTCGATGAGGTCAAGACGAAGCCTTTCGGTCAGCGCATCAGGTAGCGGCGGGCGAAGTCCAAGGACTCGACGAGCAGCGCCTCGCGCTCGGCGTTGTTGCGGGCCGCCGAGGTCGTCACCTCAAGGATCACGTGACCCGAGAATTCGCTGGCAGCGAGCATCTGGCAGATCTCGACCGTCGGCTGGGTCCCGCGGCCCGGCACCAGGTGCTCATCGGTCGATGCCCCATTGCCGTCGCACAGGTGCAGATGCACCAGGCCATCACCCATGCGGCGGGCCATCTCGACGGCATCCGTGCCCGCGGTGGCGCTGTGCGACAGATCCAGTGTGTAGTGCGCGTGGTTACCGTCCAGCGGGTCGTACGACGGCGCGAACGCGGAGATACCCGGGCCGGGTGCGCCACCACGCTTACGCATGCGCTCGATCGACGGGGTGCCCGTACCGAAGAACCTGTCCGCCCGGAAGGGGAACATGTTCTCCACCGCGACGAGCACATCACTGGATGCCTCAAGCTCGGCGACCTGATCCGAGAAGCCTTCCGCGTAACGGCGCTGCCACCGGAACGGCGGATGTACCACCACCGTCTGCGCGCCGAGTTGCTCGGCCGCACGGACGCTGCGCTCGAGTTTCGGAATGGGGTTTGCACCCCAAACACGTTGGGAGATAAGCAAACACGGCGCATGCACGCTCAGCACCGGCACGCCGTAGTGCTGCGACATGCGCTCGATCGCGTCGACGTCCTGGCTGACCGTCTCGGCCCACACCATCAACTCGACGCCGTCATAGCCCAACCGGGCGGCGTACTCGAATGCTGCCTCGGTCCGCAGTGGGTAGACCGACGCAGTGGACAGGCCGACCTTGATGGCAGGGCGCACGATTATGTGTCTACCGGTTCGGAATCAGTGTGATGTCAGCAGGGCGAGTGGTCCGAAGGTGACGAGGGCACCGACGACGACGGCGGTCAGGGTGCTGGCCAGATCGTCGGTCTTGCGTACGACGCGGACGCCGGCCACCAGACCGAGGATCACCAGCACCGACAGCACCAGCGCGACGATCATGTTCCAGCGCCACAACTGGTCGAAGCCGAAGAACATGCCGGCGCCGAAGATGACAGCCAATACGCTCTGACCGACCACCCAGGCACCCCGGACAACGGGCGAGCCAGGTGCCTCGGTGGAATCCTCGTGATCCTTGTGCAGCTCCGGCTCGTCGGCGGCCTCGACCTGGCCACCGAACAGCTCCGCGTATCCGGAGTCGACGTGCTCATCGAGCTTGATGACAGGGTGGGCGCCGGACAGCGCCAGGAGATCGGCGTCGTCGGCATCGGTCACGACATCTTCGTCGCTGACCGGGTCCGGGCTCATTTCCTCGGCGTCGACGGGCGACTTGGGGGCCGCGACGGTGGCGGTGTCATCGGTGTCTGCGACGGCTGTGTCCTCGGCCGCTGCATCGGCGGTGTCAGCGGTGACTGCGTCGTCGGTGGGATCGGCATCGACCTCGTCGGATGCGAGGTCCTCGTCTTCCTCCGCGGGCGCCTCGGTCGTGTCCTCGATGGCCGCAACGTCCTGGGTCGGCACCTCGGTCACCAGCGGCCCGTAGGTATCGACCTTGATGATCGGAATCTCGCCGGTCAGCTCGGCGACTGTGACGGCGTCGCTATTTCCGCGCCGACGCCGACGCCGGCCACTCACCGGGGCTCCGATGGTGCCGTTCTTGGCCAGCAACTCCGCGACCGAGATCGGCCGTGTGCTGTCGTCTGAATCTGTCATTGTGTGTTGCCTCTAGCGGTAGCCAAGCCCGCAAACGTCTCAACCAAGGCGCTGCCATCGGCCTCACTATCGAGTTTGCGCAGGATGAGCCCCTCTCGCAACGCCCATGGGCAAATGTCCACGGACTCCAGCGACAGTGCTCGCATGCTTGCTTCAGCTACCAGCGCTCCGGCCACGATCTGTGGCGCGCGGTCGGCACTCACCCCCTCCAACTCGGCCCTGTCGGCCGTGGTCATCCTAGAGATGAAAGCTATGAGCTGTCTGAGGCCGGCGGTCGTGAGAGTCCTTTTGACGCGCGGTCCGGCACCCGAGGGCGCAGCACCGGTCAGCCGAGCCAACGAGCGGAAGGTCTTCGACGTAGCAACAGCGAGGTCCGGCGATCCCGCCCCGAGTACCTTGGGGCCCGCCTCCGACAGTTCAGTGGCCAGCCAGTCACGGAGCATGGCCACCCGCCGCCGTCCCGGCGGATCGTCCTGCAGCCACTCGCGGGTGAGCCGTCCGGCACCAAGTGGCAGCGACAGCGCCACATCAGGTTCCTCGTCGACGCCGCTGGACAGTTCCAACGAACCGCCGCCGATATCGATGTTGACGATCCGGCCGGCACTCCAGCCATACCAGCGACGCACAGCCAGGAAGGTCAGCCGCGACTCGTCGACGCCCGACAGCACGCGCAGCGGCACACCGGTTTCGGACAGCACCCGGGACAGCACGTCCTCGGAGTTGGTGGCGTCCCGCACAGCGGATGTGGCGAAGGCCATCAACTCGGCGCACCCGGAACTCGTCGCGATCTTGGAGAACTCGTCGACCGTTTCGATCAGCTTGTCGGCGCCCTTACGGGTCAACTTGCCGGAGCCGTCGATGGCTTCGGCCAACCGCAGCGAAGCCTTGGTGGAACTCATCGGAGTCGGGTGGCCGCCACGGCGCGCATCAACCACCAGAAGATGCACCGTGTTACTGCCCACGTCGAGGACGCCCAATCGCACGCAACCAACGGTAACGGGTCTACGGTTGCACGCTGTGACCGCATCTGAGGTGAGCCCCGGTAACCAGGCGTCCGGCACCGGCGAGGTCGGGCTGGATTTCCCACGTGAGTGGGTGGAGTTCTACGACCCGGACAATCCGGAGCATCTCATCGCGGCCGACCTCACCTGGCTGTTGTCGCACTGGACGTGCGTGTTCGGCACCCCGGCATGCAAAGGCACGGTCGACGACCGCCCTGACGACGGTTGCTGCAGCCACGGGGCCTTCATGGCCGACGACGACGATGTCGCGCACCTCGAGGAATGCGTGAAACTGCTGACCGACGAGGACTGGCAGTTCCGAGACAAGGGCCTGGGCCGCAAGGGCTACCTCGAGATGGACGAGTACGACGACAAGCCCAACCTACGGACACGCAAGTACAAGGGCGCCTGCATCTTCCTCAACCGTCCGGGCTTTCCCGGCGGAATCGGCTGCTCGTTGCACAGCAAGGCCGTCAAGCTCGGGGTCGAGCCGTGGACCCTCAAGCCCGAGGTGTGCTGGCAGCTGCCGATCCGGCGGATCCAGGAATGGGTGACCCGCCCCGACGACACCGAGATCCTCAAGACCACGATCACCGAATACGACCGGCGCGGGTGGGGTGAGGGCGGCCACGACCTGACCTGGTACTGCACCGGCGATCCTGCCGCCCACGTCGGCGCCAAGCCGGTGTGGCAGTCCTACGCACCCGAACTCACCGAGCTACTGGGCGAGAAGGTGTACGCCGAGCTGGCCGCACTGTGCCGGCGTCGCGCCGGCCTGGGGTTGATCGCGGTGCATCCGGCTACTGCGGCATCCGACCGCAGCTGAGACTCGCGTAGTTCTGCGGCAGTTTGCTGACGAGCGCGTCAGCTAGCGTCGTCCTCTTAAACATCACGTCCGCGGCAAAACGAGCGAATTCGCCGCCAACAGCCCGCAAGCGATAGCTGGCGCACAGATTCTGTGCCGTACCAACCGGTAACCGGACGAATTGGCGCCACGTCGACGGTCGGCCATACGGACAGTACCCGCCGCCGTCACTCTCGTCGCCGCCATATTCATGCAGCTCAGTGCGCATCCGACACCCCCATCGACTCAACTGTGGCACGAGCCACAAGTAAACAATCAGTTTCTGAGCTTGCCCAAAACATGCCATCGGTATAAATTTACTAAAAGTTGCTATCAACGACGAAAAGCAAGCGATATAGATCACAGCTAGCAAGCTCGCAGACTCGGCGACGACGCATTAACCTGCTAGCACTGCAGTTACCGGAACCGGACATCACGTCCGCAGAATCAGGACAAAGAGGCCAGCCATGTCGACACCGACGATCGAGAACATCGAGGCCACGCCAGTTTCTCCGGTGGATGGCAGCCGCCCCGCTGCAGATGTGGCGTCACCCTCACCCGTGCTTGCTGCTAGCACCAAGGGCCACTCCGCCCGCGAGGAGCGGCACGCACGGTTTGCGCGCAAGCTAATTTTTACTGACGCCCTCGTCATTAGCTGCTCTGTCCTCATCGGGCAGGCGATCCGCTTCAACGGGTCCGACACGCACCCGATCGTCGGATGGGTCGGCGAGAACCATTTCGGCTACACCACGTTGTCCGCTGTCTTGGTGGCGCTCTGGATGGGCTTCCTGGCCCTGGGCAGCCGCTCACCGAAGGTAACCGGACGGGGCCTCGAAGAGTACGTCGTCCTGACTGCCGCCACGCTGCAGCTTTTCGGCCTGGTTGCGATCGGTTCGATGTTGCTGCACGTCGACATCTCCCGCGGCTACCTGGCGATCGCCCTGCCGCTGGGCTTGACGGGACTGTTCCTCACCCGCTGGATGTGGCGCAAAATCATCGCCCGTAGGCGCATGCAGGGAGAAGACCAGAGCAAGCTGCTAGTCGTGGGCTCCACCCGCGCAGCCCACGACATCGCCGCCGAGTTCGCCAAGGACCCCTGGGCCGGCTATGACGTCGTTGGCTTCTGCACTCCGATGGGCCCCAGCCAGGGCAAAGAGGTCATCCATGTGGCCGGCCGGAACATCCCGATCGTCGGATCTGACGAGGCCATCCTGGACGCGGTGCAGCACACCGGCGTCGACACCGTCGCCTTGGCTGCCACCCACCACCTGAGCCCGGTCGAGATCCGCCGCTTGATGTGGGAACTGGAGGCAGTCGGTGTCGACCTGATGGTCGCGCCCGGCCTGATCGACATCGCCGATCAGCGGATGACCAGCCGTCCCGTCGCCGGCATGGCCGTATTTGAGATCGCCAAGCCGCAGTACAGCCGGGCCAACTCGCTGATGAAGCGCGGCTTCGATGTGCTATTTGCAGCTGCTGCGCTGATCGGCGTCTCGCCCATCTTGATCTTCACTGCCCTCGCGGTGAAGCTGACCAGCCCCGGACCGATCTTCTACCGGTCCGAACGCATCGGCATCGACGGCGAACCGTTCCGCATGACCAAGTTCCGTAGCATGTTCGTCGACGCCGACTCTCGACAGGCCGAGTTGATCGCCGCCAACGGTGGCAACGCCATGTACTTCAAGATGAAGGACGATCCACGAGTCACCACGGTAGGCAAGGTTATTCGCAAGTTCAGCATCGACGAGCTGCCCCAGTTCTTCGACGTACTGACCGGCGCGATGAGCGTTGTCGGACCACGGCCGCAGGTCCGGCGCGAGGTCGACACCTACGATGATCTGGTCAGCCGCCGGCTGCTGGTCAAGCCGGGTCTGACCGGCCTGTGGCAGATCAGTGGTCGCAACGACCTGGAGGTCGAGGACGCTGTTCGCCTAGACCTGTCTTACGTCGAGAACTGGTCGCTGCTGCAGGACGTGATGATCATCGCCAAGACCGTGCGCACCGTCGCCGCCGGCAGCGGAGCTTACTAAGACATCACAACCAAAAGTTGGGGCCCTCAAGCGAATTCACTTGAGGGCCCCAACTTTTGGTGGATCTCCGGGCTACCAACCCATCGCGGTGCGTACCGCAGCGGGCCACGAATTCGGTTCCAGGCCATGAGTTCTCAGCAGACCCAAGGCAATGCGCTCCATGCCGAACCCCACGCACGCGCTGTGCGCGACCTCGCCGTCGGCGGTCCGCAAGCTGAATGTCTCACCGAAATGGTCACGGTGGCAGTTGGCCGAAACCACCGCGGTGCCTTCGTGCAGATCACCGTAAAGCCGAACCAGTAGTTCAGTTTTCAGTTCTTCGTCGCGCTGATTGGCCGCAAGCATTTTGCCGACCCGACCGAAGAACGGATCGTTGGCCGCCTCGGGGCGAGCATCCAGACCGAGTTCGGCGAGCACCGCCAGGCCGTGTCCCACCCAGCTGTCCCGATGGCTCTGCGCATGGTCGGGCGTGCCGACCGTCACGAACTCGTGCATCCGGAAAGCTTGCATACGAGCCGGATCGATGGCCGGTTCGTGCCGGAAGCAGTAACCGTAGATGTCCATCAGCACACCGCCGTCCGGCAGAACCGACGGTAAGGTGCCGTAGCTCGGATGGCAGGCTGCAGAAACCAGCATCGTGCCGGCCGAATTCAGGTGACCATCCCACGGCAGACCCGCATCACGGTCGGCCAGCAATGCCCGATGCTCGGCATTGCCGCCGGTGAAGGTCGAGATGGCACCGGTCAGGTCGGGGAAAGATGCTATGTAGTCGGTCTTTTCGAACTCGACCCGTGGATATACTGGGGGGAAACGCAGCACCGTCGCACCATCGCCATGTACCTCGACGCCCTTCCGCCGCACCACATGGTCGATGCCGTCGATGATCGCCTCGAATTCGCCGCCGCGGCCGTACAACCCCTCGATTCCCAGCGGTATCAACAGACCGGCGTCGACCAGTTCATCACGGAATGCCCGGCGAGCCAGTTCAAGCGGCGAATCCATGTCGTCCGTTGCGGTCACTTCGGTCCTTGTCCTCGGTAGGCCAACACAAGGTTGGCATTGTTCAGTCGAATCCGTTCATTGGACACCATTAGTTGCGGTCCAAAGGAATCGCGCAGCAGCCGTCCCATCGAAAGCTTGTGGTCTTCCCGGTAGCCATTCAGTCCGACAATCCTGAGCGCGCCGGTGACCACTTCAATCACCTCAGTTGACGCAGCAATCTTCAGATTGTTCATGGCGATCGTGAAGCTGATCGTCGCCTCCGACGCATCGGATTCGACTAACGCCTCATAACGCCGAACCTCATGCCACACAATCGATTCGAAACTTTGATGGGTCACCGTGAGATCGGCCAACAGAGCCGCCTGCGGCACTGTCTTGTCTGTCGCTTTCCGCGCTGCCTGCCGCACCGTGGCACGCGCCTTCGCGTAGGCCGCGTCAGCAATGCCCAGCCAAACTGCAGCCCATAACGTATGCGAAGCGGGCAGCATGGTGGTCGCCAAAATGCTCGCGTAATCGGCGGGCACTACGTTGGCCGCGGATGTTCTTGTCGACAGCAAATAACCCGGACTGCATGTGCCGCGGAATCCCATCGTGTCCCAGCTGCTGGTGCGCTCCAACTTGGTATCACCGGACGGGCACAGCAACAACACTTGATCATTTTTCGCCGCGTCCGAATTGCGCCGAGCAGTAGCACCGATGTAATCGGCATATTCGGCGTAGGAGATCACCGGTGCGTTCTTTTCCAGTCGCACAGCGTCGCCATCGGTGATCATCGCGCACGTCGACGCACCGAGATCACCACCGGTGGTGATCTCGGTAGTTGCTGACGCAAGCAGTGACTCATTTGCTGCGATGCTCCGCACGACGTCAGCGACTGCGCCCGAACGGCCATACTTCGCCAGTACCAGCGCTTGTGTGTGATGCATGGCGAACACCATGCCCGCGGCACTGCACGCGCCACCCAAGGCCCGGGCGATTGCCGCCAACTCGGAGATTCGGTAGCCCGCGCCTCCGAGTTCAACAGGCAGGCTGCAGGACAGCAGTTTTGCTGCTCTCAGCGCCTCAACCGCCTCAACGGGAAACCGCGCCTTGCGATCGACATCGTCAGCAGCCGCAGCGGCAGCGGCGACCGCGTCCGCAAGCCCCGGGATTATCGATACCGCTTCTGTGCCGACATCAGATCCATCGGTCATGCACCGCTCCCAAGACTAGTCGGACAGCCAAAAACTCGCCCGAGTATACGTTGCTGCAATCGCATCAGCTAACCATCTATGCAATTGGCACTGTAAGATGCGGAACATGCGGGAAACTATTCAGACCGTCTTGGCGGCTCACGGAAGAATGGCTGTCGACCCCACTAACATCGATAGCGATGCCGATCTCTATGAACTTGGCTTGACCTCGCACGCGTCTGTCAACGTGATGCTAGCCCTCGAGGATGAATTCGATATCGAATTTCCAGACGAAGCATTGAAGAAGTCGACATTCGCATCGATCAACAACATCCAGGCCGTGATTGCGAACCTCACCAAAAACCAGGCGTGAACGCAGATTCGGCGCAGCGCTCGGCAGCGCCATTACGCATCCAGGCCACGCCGGCCGAGTATCTTCCACACTTCACTCATCGCGGAGACCGGATCTGGCCAGAGACCAATTGCTACCTCGATCTATGGATCGAGGTACTCAACGCGCTGGGATACGACCCGGTGCCGGCACTGGCCTGCTTGTTAGCTGCCGATCACGATGGCTTCAATTGGACCTTTGCCAAGCAGCAACCTGAAGACCTGCGCAGGCTATACGGCCTTGAAGTCAGCGAAGAGAACGCATGGCTCCCGATACTCGAGCTGATCGAATCCGAGTCGGCACGCGGGATACTGCACACGGTCGAAGTTGACAGCTGGTGGTTGCCCGACACCGCCGGCACCGCGTACCGCAGCAATCACGTCAAAACCACCATCACCCCAACCAAGATCGACACCCCACAGCATGTCCTGTGGTATCTACACAATGGGGGGCTCTACGAACTCAGCGGCGATGATTTCGACGGCGTCTTCGAACTTCGCCCCGACAGTGAACTGACGTTGCCGCCCTACATCGAGGTCATCCGCTATCACCCAGGCAGGGCTGTACCCGACGCCCTGGAAACCATTGTCCAGGAACAGTTCTCCCGCCGTGCGCCCGGCAATCCGGTAGAACGCCTCGCCGTCGCTGTCGCCACTGCCGCCGAATGGTTGCCAGAGGCCGGAGTGGACACCTTCCACCTGTGGGCCTTCTCGTCATTGCGCCAGTGCGGCGCAACCGCTGAGCTGCTGGCCGATTTCGCTGAAGGCATAGAGGGCACGTTCGCCGGCGCGAGCGCCGCGGCCGCCCCGCTGCGCGAAGTCGCATCGAACGCGAAGGCGGCGCAATTCAAGATGGCCCGCATAGCCAATGGCCGCAAAGGCGATGCGGCACCGGCACTCTCGGCTATGGTCACGGGATGGCAGGAAGGGTTTGCGGCATTAGCCGATGCGGTCGGCTGAACAGATGCTGAACCGCTGGCAGCTGGTGCGGACCGCACCCGGTCAATTCACCGTGCCCATCGATCTGGATGGGATGTGGGGCGCGGCAGTGCCCGTAGAGGCTCCAACAACCGTAGCGACCGCCGACCAACTCACCAACACTGATGACTTCGACTGGTGGCAGCAGTGCGCGTTCACCGTCGACGAGCCCACCACGATCGAGTTCGCCGGATTGACTTTCCCTGCAACGGTATTCCTGGACGGACAACCGGTCGCCCAATGCGAATCGATGTTCCTGCCTCTGCACGTTGAATGCGGCTCCGGCGAGCATGAGCTCACCATTCACTTCGGATCGTTGAACCACTGGCTCAAGACTCGACGACCGCGCGGACGCTGGCGCTCCACGCTGGTCAGCTCCCCCGGCCTTCGTTGGGCCCGCACCACCTTGATCGGGCGAGCGCCAATCTATGGTGATCTCCCAGCACCAGTAGGTATTTGGCGGCCCATCAAAGTCGTTCCGACGCAGCGCCGCACCGAACTGGCCATCACCGCAGACGCCGCATCTGGAACGGTAACCGTTGCCGGAACCACTGCTGGCGATACGGTACGGCTGGTGCTGTACGGCCCCGACACGGACGCGCTGACCGATTGCACGACCGTGTCGTCCCGGGGAGAATTCCGATTCGACGCCACCGTTCAAGATCCAAAACTGTGGTGGCCCAACGGTTATGGTGCGCAACATCAGTATCGGGCCGTCATCGAGGTGGACGGTGCGCAGGTAGCTGAGCGACGGTTCGGATTTCGCTCAGTCGCAGTAGTCGACGACACCGCCGGCTTCCAACTAAGGATCAACGGCACCGACGTCTTCTGCCGCGGGGCGACCTGGTCGCCGCCGGACCCCATTCAGCTTCATGTCAGCAGAGATGAGATCCGCGCCCAAGTCAGTGCCTTCGCGGCCGCCGGCGCCAACATGGTTCGGGTGGTCGGCGGACTGGTATACGAACAGGAAGAATTCTGGCAGGCCTGCGCCGACGGCGGTTTGATGGTCTGGCAGGACGCGATGCTGGCCACCTTCGACCCGCCCGTCGAGCAGGGTGATCTGATCACGCGTGAACTAGCCGCGGTACTGCGATCGGTGTCAGGAAATCCAGCACTTGTGATAGTCAGTGGCGGCAGTGAAACCCTCCAGCAGCCGGAGATGCTCGGTCTGAACAATCATGAGTCGGCGATCGAGGTCGTCGACTCGTTGCTGCCAGCCGCGGTGTCCCAGTATTCCGACGCGCACTACGTACGGGCGTCGCCTGCTCCACCACCGGGTAGCGGCGATCTGGCGATCCGACCCGATACCGGAATCGCCCACTGGTTCGGGGTTGGTGGATATCTACGACCAATCGCCGACGTACGTTGTGCCGGAGTCAAATTCGCGGCCGAATGTCTCGCCTTCGCCAATCCGCCGAGCACTGAATTTATCGACCGACACTTCGGTTCACCTGCAGTAGCTGGCCACCACCCCACCTGGAAAGCGGGCGTGCCCCGCGACCGCGGCTCGTCCTGGGACTTCGAAGACATTCGGGACTTCTACGCCCACAAGGTATTCGGCGAGGAACTTCTCGTCGTGCGACGCACCGACCCCGAGCGGTACCTACAGTTGGGCAGGTTGGCGATCGCCGAGGCGATGCGTGAATGTTTCGCATTCTGGCGCCGCGCCGAATCAGGATGCAGTGGCGCAATGGTGTTGTCCGGCAAGGACATGTGGCCGGGCGCAGGCTGGGGATTGCTCGATTCGGACGGAAACGCCAAAGCCAGCATGTCGGTCTTGGCACGCGTCTGGGCGCCGGTCTCAGTCATCGTCTCCGACGACGGCATGTCCGGTATCCGAATCGACATACACAACGATTCGCCGCTGGTCCGACACGGTGAGCTGTCCGTGATCGCCGCGAATTCCCTTGGTACCGCCGTTGATACGGTGCGCACCATTTCAGTACCGCCGGCATCGTCAGTGACACTGAATGACGCCGACCTATCAGGGCATTTCCGCGACCTATCGCACGCATTCCGGTTCGGTCCACCAACCGCCGACGCCATACAGGCCACGGTGCGATTCAACGATGGCCTAGTGATCCGAGATGCGTTGACAGTCAACGCGCGTGGCGGCCAGTCGACCAGACTGCTGGCGGCCGTTGCTACCCAACAGGCGGAGGGCTTGTGGTACCTCGACCTGACCTCCGAGGTCGCATTGCGCTATATAGAACTCGATATCCCTGGATGGACCGCGTCGGACAACTTCTTTCATCTGACGCCGCACGCCCCCTACACCGTGACACTGTGTCGGCGCGGACAACACCAGATTCCAACTGGGACGGTGTCATCCGTTGACCTCATTGGCACTGTCTCGGTAGGAACACCGTGATGATGCCGCCAGAGGTCCAACTGCAGGGACACCACATTCGAGTCGGATGCGACGTCGTGGCCCTCAATGAAATCGCTGATTCGCTGGCCGCGTTCGGAGATCGGTTCGTGGCCAAGATCTTCACGCCGGATGAAGCTGCAACCTGTATTGGCCCGAGCCGATTGGCCCGTCTCGCCGCGCGATTTGCCGCCAAAGAAGCCGCGATGAAGGCATTCGCGCGGTCGGACTCAGCCTTCGTGCCACGCGAGATCGAGGTTATCTCAGTCAATCACGTGCCGACGCTTCGACTTGCAGGCTCAGCCGCGCAACTCGCGCGGGACCAGCAGTGGCAACAAATCTCACTGTCGATGACCCACGCCGAATGCCATGCTGCCGCGGTGGTGGTTGTCGTCTGCGCCGAGTCAGTCAGGAATCTGGGGCAGAAATCATAATGTCGGTGGAACCCGTCGATGCATTTCCGAATCCACCCGCCAACGCCGCACGCACCGGCGACGGCACAGTAGGAGCGAAACGGCGTAGATAAGCCTCAATCCATGCGGGAGTCGAATTTAGAAATGGAAAGTCGTTGCTAACCATGTGCCGAATTGCAACCAACGGGACCGGTGACTCCAGCGGGCGGAACTGTGGGTTCCACAGGCCGGGTTCGGTACAACCCTGGTAGAACTGCCCTATCATCAGGCCAGCCTCAACGAAGTCCGACTTTAGTGCCCGTTGAATCTTGTCGATCAACGTGTGGTCGACAACGTCAGGAAACGCAATGACAACCGCCTTCAGTAGGCTGTCCGGCCCGCTGTCCGGCGGTAGCGCCAGGAAAGTTTCAGTCAGCTCACGTATCTCTGCAATCGCATCTGCAATCGGCGGCGATGTACCCACAACAACTGCAACCCACAACAGGTCACGGTCCATTGAAGGTCGAGCAAACGGACAGACCGGTCCGGCACGCCCCAGGGCATCATTCGACTTGGCAAGAAATTCCATGACCCAACTATGAATTAGCTGTACATGTTCGCGCGAAGCCCTGCTAGCGGCCGCGTCATCCGATAGCTTCCACATGCATTGAATGATGCGTTCCACCAAGGCCATCGCCCCACTCTCCATTAAACACACCACGCATAACACATCGACATGTCAGAGATGAGATCGACAGATGCCTGTTCCGACACAGCCTCGAGTCGCGATCGTATACGAGCCTGAGTCGATTCCGCTGCTTGCGCTCACAGCAACCGCGGCGCGCAATGGATTTCATCTGGTTTGGGTCACCGACGGCGTTGATGTACGAATGCTGGAGCGCCTCGGTTCAGTAGTCGCAACCAAGGGTTTGTCTGTCGACGAGGTCGCAGAGCGGCTGACCCAACTCGATGTCAGCGGCATCACAACGTTCGCGGACGGTCAAATCGAAATGGCGGCCGCACTCGCTTCTCGTCTGGGTCTACCAGGCAATTCTTTGACGGCAGCACATCGTTTGGTCAATAAGATTGCCCAACGCCAAGCGCTCGCCAATGCCGACCTTCCCGGTCCAGCCTTTGTCGGCATCGAATCACCGTCCGACATCACCGCGCAGCGCCAACGACTGGATGAGCTCAAATACCCAGTCGTCGTCAAACCTACGGTGGGATTCGGTGGCCTCAATACTTTCAGCCTACCCACAGCAACGGCGGTCCATAGCGAGTTGGAAGACCGCCGCCATTCAGGCCTCTGGGAATCCACGATCATCGAAGAATGCCTGGGCACGTTTCCCCCCACGGCTAGGAATGAATTCGGTGACTACGTCTCCGTCGAAATGGTCATCGCGACCAAAGTCGTCTCCGTAGTGGCCATTACCGGGCGTATGCCATTGGCAGAACCGTTCCGAGAGACGGGCGCCTTCCTGCCTTCGACACTGGACCCTGCAGAACAATCGGACGTGATCGACATGGCGGTCCGAGCTGCCCGGGCACTCGATGTGAGCTACGGCTGCCTGCATATCGAAATCAAGCTGACAGATGCAGGGCCACGCGTCATTGAAGTCAATGGCCGGGTTCCAGGAGGCGGGATCGTCGACCTGGTTTCCACATTCACCGGTATCGACCTTTTTGAGTGTGCAATTAAGTCAGCGTTGGGATATCCAATCCAACTCGAAGCCGATGCCGCAGCAGGTGGAGTCTGTTATCGGTTGGCGTTGCAACCACCGTTGGGACGACGCGTACACCTGCGGCACCGCTGGGCTGACCAAACACGGAAAATTCCTGGGCTGGAACATATTACGCTGCGCTCAGCTGAAGCTGAGGTAGATATCCGCGACGGCTCCTATGGTTACCTGCTGATGGCCGCCGGCGTTGCGGACGACCACGGCGCATTACTCGACACGCAGCATGCGCTCACAAGTCTGTTGGTGACTGACGGACACCGGCACCTGGCAATGGAAGACACCATGGGAGAACCTCATCCGCGAGTCCTTGCGCATCTGAATTCCTCAAACACGCCCTACCTCGTCATGGATCACGCGACGATACCCACCGCGATCAATTCACCAGTGGATTTCGCAGCAGCGCTGGGCTACCCGCTCGGCAGGATCATGAAGACACTCTTGTGTCGACCGCGGTCGACAGGAAATTACGTTGCGGTCGTTTGCTCAGTCGACGCGCGCATTGACTTCAAATATATTGCTGCAGAATTGAATTGCGGCCGACTCGAAGTAGCCAACGCCCACCAATTGCAGGAAGCTACTCACTACCCGTCACGCGGCGTGTCCCCTCTGGGACTCGACGATCAGGTTGCCGTCGTGGTCGCTAGTCACGCATGCAACTACGACACCGTATTGGTGGGCGGAGGCGCCGTGGGCATTGAGATCGAGATCGCGCCGCGCGAACTGATCCGCATCACCGGAGCCAAAGTGCTCGATTTGAACCCGCGTACTTGACCCCGCTGACATGGTCAGACAATTCAAACCCATTCTGGGACAATAGGTCCGCCGATGCGACCCGCTAGCTCATGACAGTCGCGACGCCCCCGATCACGAATCCGGTAGCCGTGTAAACGGAGCGCGCGACGTTGCTGCCGAAAGTCCACAATGAGTTGGGATCGATGGTGATGTTCGCGAACGCGATGTTGCTCATGGTCGCGCCAGTTTCCTGGATCAGGCCGATCTCCCGTTCCGCCGAGACCGGGGTGCCCGAGATCGAGATGCCGGTGAAGCTCACACCGGTGACCGCCTGCCCCGGGTTCCCTGCGTAGACCATGATGGCCCCGTGAACGATGGCCGGGTTGTAGTTGGCCCCGGTGATCCTCCCACCTGTCACAGTGACATTGTTGACGCCATATGAGTTGTAGCCTTCTTCCGAAGCGACGTAAACACCGGCCGCATTGGTATTGGATACCGTGATGTTGTTGTACTTGATGCCCTGACCACCAACGACGGAAATACCTCGGCCCCAAACTGTTCCGTTCACGGTGGGTGAATTGACCGTGATGTTGTAGCACTCTTTACCGTCGCCGAGGTACGACACGATGGCAATACCGTCATCACCCGTTGCGGTGGTGGTCGCATTGGTCACGGTGCCATCGTGCGCACCGTCGGTCATATGGATGCCGTCAGCGCGGGTGTTGCTGACCTTGACATTGCTAAGGGTGAACCATCCTGCGCCATAGACAAATATCCCAGAGGCCGCCGAACCGTTGATCGTGACGTTACTAACCGTGTCGTAGTTGGCGGTCAGCACCAATTTGGCCTGATTGGGTGTGTCATAGCGAGGCCCGGTCAGCGGCGCAGTCAGCGTAATGTTGCTCAACTTGACGTTGTTGGCGACGATCTGGACCGCCGACGTCGCATCATTCGTGGCCTGCAATGTCGCGCCGTTACCGTTTATGGTCACTCCCGCCACCCGGAGCTGAAGCACTCCGGAGTGCTGGAATGTCCGTGCCGCCAGGGTCAGAGTCTGCCCCGAAGTCATGCTGTCAAAAACACCCTGCAGCAACGCCGTGCTGTCACCAACTATCGTCGTCGGCGAGATTGGCACGGTGACGGTCTCCGTCGATGTCACCAGTCCGACCGTGGCCTTGACCTTGAACGTTGCCGTGCTCGTGCCGGCAGACACTGCTGCTGTGTCACGAGCGATCTGAGTCGGGGTAAACGAGTATGTACCGCTCGATGTCACGGTTACGGTTCCGGATTTCGGTTGCGAGACAACTGCATACGTCGGTTTCGTGGCTCCGGTGACAACGAAGTTCAGCGAACCCGACACTGTGCCAGTCGTTGCGTTGGCTGTACCGACCGATGCCGTACCCGCAGTCACGGCACCCACTGTGACCGTTCTGGTCGACACTGCAGCAATCGGAACGGCGGATGAAGCACTAGCAGCCTTGGTGGCGGTGGCGACGATTCCGGTAGTGGTCGCAGCCAATGGGAGTGCAGTCGTGGTTGCCACTGGCGATGTGCTAGCAGTTGTCGCAGTTGTCGAACTCTGACTGATTGTCGCTGCCGGATGCACCGACGTGGTCCGCGCCGAGCCTGCAGTGCGCCGCGCCGCCTCCGCCATTGCTAGCAATGTCGGCGAGTCACCGGGCAACTTCGGGGCGACATCGCCGGTTTGCCCCGATACGCTCTGCGCGCTCGCCGATGCGGCGCGCAGTTGACTTGAGACACCTGTCGCCACAGATGTCGCGTGGGTAACTGCCGACGTCGGTGTCACGGTGGCTGGCGCCGCAGCATGCTGCGTATCTGGAGCGACGCTGGTCGACGTGCCTGCCGCAGGTTTGGTAGAGGACTTCAGCGAGCTGGAAAACAGTTTCGAATGAGGCGTTGCCGCCGCTGCATACATAGACGATGCACTTGTGGTCGACTTCGCCGGCGACTCCGTTGTCTCTCTGGACTTCTTATGCCAGCGCCCGGCATCAGTGGCCCCGGCCACCCCAGTCGTCGCAGACCTTGACAGCGCAGAAGACTGTTTCGTACCATTAGTTTGCGTACCATTGGTTTGAGTTGAATGCGAGCTGGCATCAGTAGTTGCATACGCAATGCCGAGATCGCCGCCGCTTGCTGGACCAATACCGAGTGCTACTGCGAGCGCGCCTATACGCCCGACGTATCGTGCCATATTCATGGCCGATCTCCTCGTCGATGAGTGAGTGGTGTGCCTCTTCGGCTCTGCGTCAGTATCGATTACAAGGTGGCCTTGTGCTGCGATTTGCGCATAATTTATCGCTCACGATAGTTTGCGGATGGCGCTAGCAAACTTCTTGCATCACCAACCAAATCCCCCGTCCAACACGGACGAATTGGCTCATCACGCTAGACTTACGACGTGAGCAGCCCATCAATAGCAATAGTTCATGAGCGCCTAACAGAGTTTGCTGGCTCGGAGCAGGTCATCGTTCAGTTAGCTGAGCAATGGCCGGACGCAAAGGTCTATGTGCCGATCGCAGTGGACATGCCACAAGCGCCCGAACTCAACGGCCGGGTCGTCGTCAGCAAGGTCGACCTGGTGCACAAAGCCATTGGTCGGCGGTCACATGCCCCCCTTGTACCCCTCTTCAACCAGGCCTTTCGCCGAATGAACTTCGGAGACGTCGACGCCGTCATCATCAGCCATCACGCCGTCGCGCTGGCGGCCGTCCATGCCACCGACAAGCCAACTATCGCGTATGTACACTCGCCGGCACGCTGGGCGTGGGACGCAGACATGCGTCGTGGCGAAGCATCCGGGCTTGCCGGGAGTACAGCACTTCGCATACTGGCGAATCGCGTTCGCAAGAATGAATCAGCCGCGGCACCGAAAGTCACGGCACTCGTCGCCAACTCAAATGTCGTCCGTGAGCGGATTCAGCAATGGTGGCACCGCGATGCCGAAGTAGTGCATCCACCCGTCGACACCGACCACTACACACCTGATCCAGCCGTCGAGAGGGAGGACTTCTATCTCCTCGCGGGTCGGTTGGTGCCCTACAAGCGTCCCGATCTAGCCGTCGCTGCTGCAGCGCGGGCGGGAGTTCGACTCGTTGTCGCCGGTGAAGGCCGGATGGCTGACGCATGCCGGGCCCTCGCCGGACCGAAAACCCAGTTCCTCGGACGCGTTTCCGACGACGAGATGTTGTCCTTACAACGCCGCGCTCGCGCACTGCTCATGCCGGGGGTAGAAGACTTCGGAATCGTTCCTGTCGAGGCGATGGCTTGCGGGACACCGGTGATCGCAGTCGGCGCCGGCGGAGCATTGGACTCTGTCGTGCCAGGTCTCAGTGGTGCGCTGGTACCCGCGGGCGACGACGCCACCGTTGTCGACGGGTTTGCAGCCGCACTCCGGCAGTTCGACCACAGCCAGTACGACAGCCGACAGATTCGTACGCATGCCGAGAAGTTTTCGCGCGCGCGGTTCCGCGAACAGATGCGCGCGGCAGTCGATTCAGTTGTCGGGTAATCCCGCGCCGCGTAATCCCCGAAGCTGGCCCTTTAGGTACGCGATGTCAGCGCGGGCAACGATGCGATGTCCGCGAAGAGCGCGCACGCCACTGCCGACGAGCTTGCGCGCAGAATGATAGCCAAGCTGCGCCATTGAGAGCTCGTGCCGCCGCCACAAACTCCCCGTGCCTGCTCCGTACTTGTACATCTTGGCCACGAACGCCTCGGTAACCTCGTCGCGGTCGTCGTCCTGGCCGATGTGAATGTCTGGGCAATACATCACGCGATGGCCAGCGGCCATCATGCGAAGCAACAAGTCCGATTCCTCACCTGAGCCATATATCCCAGGCGAACCCGCACCGATCCGCTCGTCGAACGGCGCCAACAAGGGCAACGCCGATCGACGCAGGAATAACGTGCTCGAAATCGAGGTTCGCATGAAGTTTGTGCGAGTGATGTATGTCGACTGAGGTAACCAGCGCAACATCGACGGCTGGTGATCAGCGGTGACCTGCATCCCCGATACACCTGCCAGGTCTGGCTGCTCATCTAGCCGAGCCAATGCCAACCGCAGCGTCTGCAGTGGATACCAGCAGTTATCGTCCGGAAATGCCACCACCGATCCGGTGGCAACTGCCAGTCCGGCGTTACGGCCAACCGACAAACCTCGGCCGCTGGTCAGTGACTTACTCACGCTCCGCAGTGGGTGCTCGGCCAGCACACGAAGACAGCTTTGGTCAGCGCTCTGGTCGATCAGCACGAACTCGACCGGCACGGTGATGTCGCTAGCGCTAATCGAATCGAGCAGTTGCTTCAATGCATCAGGCCGACCAATCGTGCTGCAGATCAACGAGAGAACCGGCGGAGCTGCGCCGCTCACTTGAGGAGTTGTCACGATCGACTGAACGAGCCGAGAAGTGACCGACGGGTACCGACGATCGAGACCGGAATGTCATGCCCTTGCGCCAGATTTACCGCAATACGGACCGAATCAAGTACGTCGCGTTTGAGCGCAACGACAACAATCAATTCCTGTGCAGAGCCCACAACTTCCGGCAAACCGGGTGAGTTCTCGACAGACCCGCCATCTACGACCGTCAACCGGGCACCATGCTTAGCGGCGCCCCCTAGACCATCGACGGGTTCGTCTGCATGCGCTGCGGCAGCGATCAACTGCGTGACGGTGGAAGCTCCCGAGTCGTCCGACGCGCCGATCACCACAATCGTGCCCTGCCGCGGCGGCTGTAGCTGCGCATAGAGCGTGCGGCCCACCTCAGAACTGCCGGGCAAGCTGACAACGGGAGCCATGACATGTTCGAATTCGTCGACCAACGCTGAGCGTGAGGTGATGAGCCCAACCTTCGAGCGCCACACAAGTGCCGCTCCGAGGCCGACACATCCGCCAATCAGGGCACCACCGATCAGCCCAAGCGACCAGAACGGTGCAACCGCGTGAGGCGCGGCCTCTGCTGCGGGCTGCACCACCTGGACCACAGGGCGTTCCATGTCGACCTCAATAAGCCCACGCTCGGTCAGCAGTTGGTCAATCACTCCCGACCCCGGGGCGGGAGTGGGAGGAGTCGCACCCTCAGCCGGAGGTAGCACGATCTTGTCCAGGACCTTGGTAAGCGAGTCGATTGCGGCTTGATCCCGCTGCTTGACCCGCTGCTGGGCCGAATCACTAAAGACCTTCACCGCCGAGTCGACAATCTTCCGGGCCAGTTCGAGCGTCGCGCCCTCGGAAGAAATTGTCACGAACTGTGACTGTCCCTGCTCACTTACTGTGACGCTGACTCGGTACGGCAGACCCATCTCTTTGCCGACAGCGTCATAGAAACCCGGCGACGACAAGTACGCCATCTCGCCGGCCATGAAGGAGTCATTCACCAGCGGCGATGCCGCGCCGCTGATGATCTGGTTCGGATCGACGGGCTGATTGACCTTAACTACCGCGCTGGCTAGGTACCCAGGTTCAGCTTCGTGAATCGCAAAGCTACCGACAAAAGCACCCAGCACCAACGCGATGATAGTTATAGGCCACACGGGCGCAATTAACCGCGAGAGCACGGTCGTAACCGTGTTGAACAATTCAACTCCAAGCTGTCGCAAACAAAAACCACAGGCGATCCGAACCTACGGACGCAGGCGTACTTGGCCGCGACGCGGCAGCACTGGCATCACTGTACGCGATTGAATCACCCATCCGGTGCCATTGTGGCTAACACGAAACACCGCGAAACAAACCGATCCGCTCCTCACGCCAACCGCCCGCAGAGGGTCACGCGACGGTAGTTTTCACGTCACGATCAGGCGACAGCCTCGGAACAGGCCAGCCGTTGCGAAAAACCCGGTGTAGGTATCAAAGGTTCGCCGCAGCAACCCGGTGATCCGAGCGCAGCATTCCGACAATACGTCCAAACCTACTGCACCAGAATGCTATTCGGCACGCGCCCAGAGACCATTCAGCGCCAGCCGGGCTCCGAAGGGGTTGGCAGCAGTGATTGCTGTACATTAGCTGGGGATGCGAACGAAGGTGTCGGCTCCTGTACTGAACTACCAGTCAGTCCGCCTCGACGACGCTCGGCATTTCCGACCCAAAGGAATTGCTGGCGACGTATAACTCCATGCAGTGACGACCGCAAGCCAAATAGCTGTTTGTTCCTTAATGGCCGAAGACATACCCCCGTGGGCGATACATAGGAGACTGGTGCCGTGAGTTACTCGATCGCTTGCGAGACCGCCACCTATTTCGGCCCGGAAAGTACGCCGCTATTTGGTGTCGTTCATATGCCGGACGACGGGAAAGTCCGCGGCGCCGTTGTGATTTGCGGTTCCCTCGGCAAGGACAATTCTGACAATGTCCGGGGGCTGCGCCTACTTGGCGACGGACTTGCCGCGCGCAACATCCTGGCGCTCAGATTCGACTATCTCGGATGCGGCGACTCATCGCTCGGCCAAGTCCGACCAGATTCGGCTGCCAACTGGCAAATGAGCGTTCAGCACGCTGTCGACTACGCGAGTGGTATGGGCATCGACGACATCTCGGCGATCGGCGTCCGCGCTGGTGCGTTGATTCTTGATTCGATGCTGCCACAGCTGACAAATGTCCGCCGGGTTGTGTACTGGGACCCCGCCAGCTCAGGTCGGCGATTCCTACGTGAGCAGACCGCGTTCTTCAAGATCGCAGCGGGCGAAGACGATGTGCCAGACGGCGTCGTATCAACGATCGGCGCACGATTCTCGGCGGAAGCGGCCAAGGACTTCAGCGCCCTGCGCCTGCGGCCCGCACCGGACGAGCACGTCAGCGCTCGACTCGTCATCAGCCGCGCCAATGCCCCCGACACCGGTGTTTCTGCGCTGATCAGCGAGCCGCGGACCGAATCAATTCCAATCGACGGATTCTCCGAGTGCGCGCAGCCGACCCGCCTCCTGCCACCGGTCGCCCTGGATGCTGTGGATGCTGCGGTCCTGTGGCTAGACAAACACCTGCCCGAGCGCCGTACTCACATTGCGCCGGCATTTGCCGACAGCGCTCGCATCGCAGTCGACGACAGCGGCACCGTGATCGAACGCATCGAACGCATCGAACCGCACGGCATGTTCGCCATCCGGACGCTACCTGGCAACGCATCGGACGACGCTCGGCCCGTGGTGATGTTCTTCAACAACGCCAACAACCCGCATTACGGCCCCAATAGGGAATGGGTCGAGTTGTCGCGCACAGTGGGTCTCCTCGGAGCGGAAGCCCTCCGGTGGGACCGCCGAGGCGCAGGCGAGTCGGGAACGCCTTCACGCGACGGAACTGTGTTCATTTACTCCGACGACGGAATCGCGGACGCGCAAGCAGCGGCGCGACATGCCAAGCGTGGCGCGCAACGTCTGCAGCTCGCCGGCACCTGTTCAGGCGGTTGGTACTCAGCACGCGGCGGCTCGGAAACCCATGCCGATTCAGTGGTCTTGGTGAACGAACTGTTCTGGTCGTACCGCATCAAGAAAGCGCTACAGGCTCCAATCCAGCCCGGCGACGACGACGTCACAGATTGGGAGCAATCACCGCGCGCACGCATGCGGCGGTTTGTACAGTCGCACCTGCCCTTGTGGGCGTGGCATCAACTGGGCCGGGCGGGCATCGCGCAGGCACCCGAAGTCTTGCTATCCACCCTGGCTCGTGGCGGCACCACAACCACGGTCATTCTCTGCCCAGCTGATGCCGCGTTGTTCCAGGCCAATCGTGGTGATGATGCGCTCAGACGTCTCAGCAAATCGAAACACCCACCTCGGTACATCGAAGCGGCCGGTGGCGACCACGCCGGATTCCATCAAAGTGTGTTCATCGAACTCCGAAGAGTTGTAAAAGATTTCGTCGTCTCAGCCGACGACACCGCGGGTGCGCTCACGGCCGAGCAAGGGCACTGACATGAGATATCCCTGTAATGCAGAGCTAACTCATAGAAATTCACTGAGTTACCAGATATCGATTATGGTGAACCGACCACAATGCTCAATGTCGCAACACATCCGCCGCGCGGACCAGGAATGCGGATAACAGGTCCAGCCGCAGCGAAGGAACCAGCTAATGCCGAATGAGCATGACGATGCCAAGCGCGAACTACGCCATAGCTTCGCGCTTCGAGTAACCGCTGCGGCCGGTGGGATGATTTCGACTTTTCTTCTCACCGTTATCGTCGTACGCACGTTGGACCCTCGCGATACCGCGGCGTTCTTTGCGATTCTCGCCGCTCTGAGCATCGGCTCCAGCGTCGGAAGGCTTGGGCTCGGCCCCAATGTCATTCGGCTGATACCAGCTGAGGACGACCACGAGGCGAAGCGTGTCATCGCCGGCACCCATCTGCGCGCAACGGTGCTACTGACCTTGCTATCTGCGCCAGTGGTGTCGCTGGGCGCGACAGTTGGCTTGATAGGACACGGCGATTTCGTGCTGTGTTTTGTGCTGACGACCGTGATGATCACCATAGAAACCGTCCGCATGATGCTCAGCGACATTTTCGCTGCGGTCGGCCGCGTTCGGGCCTCGGTCGGCACAATGCACTACTTGCGTAGCGTGCTTACCGTGCCAGTGGTCGGCCTGGTTGCGATTCTCAGCACGCGCCCGACTCTCGTAACTCTGTTGACGGCCTATGCAGCTGTCGCCGGAGTTCAGACGTGTGCTCTTCCGATCTCGCGACAACGCCACGCTCTCTGGATCACGTGGCCTCGGCGCGGTAAGCATGGCCATCGACTCGGGCGCACGACTGTTCAGCCTCGATCTCACTGCCTTCGCACTCGTCTCGGGCACTATCTGGATTGCCAATGCAGCATTCTCACCCGTTACGGCGACGCACTACAGCGCGGCGGCAACCATCGCCATGCAAGTCACGATTCTGGAGAGCCTAGCTGCTCTAGCGGTGACTCCACCGGCAGCACGGCTCTGGACGGCAGGACGCAAACACGAAGTGGTCCGTCTGCTGTCAAACCTCGCAACGGTAAACGTCGCGGTCACCGTGATCATCATCGGCGCCCTTGCGGCGTTAGGCGGCGTCGCCCTGCAGCTCGCGTATGGAGCCGAAATGCGAAGCGCAAGCATCCTTCTTGTGGTGATTGCCTGCGGCGGCATTTTTCAGGCTGCTTTCGGCGTCAATATCTCGCTCCTCATCATCTGCGGCCGGATCAGGGAAGTATCTCGGACGGCAGTCGTCATTCTGGTCATTGCCTTGCCGATCTCTGTCGCTGCCGCATTTTTCTGGGGCCCGATGGCATTGGCGATCTCATCGGCTGCCGGCGTCGCAGCACTGTCGATTGCCGAATGGCTGACGGCCCGTCGCTGTCTCGATGAAGCGCCCCGCCCACATATTCATCTCGTGCGTGCAGTGCGCGAGTTGGCCTCGAGATCGACTCTCGCGCCCGACGACGAAAAATCCGAGCCCGCGCCCAATCAACCCAACTAGGTACGCGTCATCGATTTCAAAATCGCGGCTGCGGACGCCTGCCACGAATACCGCCGCACGTTGTCAAGCCCCTTGTCACGCAAATCCGCCGCGATCGCGGGGGCTGACTCGAGATGATCCAGTTGGGCAACCAAACTCGCGGGACTGTCAGGATCAAAAAACAGGCCGCCGGCGCCCACCACCTCAGGTAACGAAGCAGCGTTCGAGCTCACCACAGGACAACCAAGCGCCTGAGCCTCCAGCGGTGGTAGACCGAAACCTTCGTATTTTGATGGGAAGATCAGCGCACTCGCGTTTCGATACAGCCACGCGAGTTCAGCGTCACTAAGTTTGCCGGCGATGACCGCATGACCACTCAGCGAGGCCGCAGCGCGGTAGACCTGCTCGTCCCCGGATGCGCCGACGACGACAACCGTGCGGCCCGACTGCGCGACCGCGGCCACCGGCTCCATCAAGTTCTTGTGATGCGCCAGGGTGCCGACTGCCAGGTAGAACGATCCGTCCAAAGCCAGCTCTGGTCGTTGCGGCGTCACATGGGCCAACGAGTCGGCCGCACAACCCGCCACCAAGAATCGGGCTATCGGCACCTTCAAGACTTCGGAGAGCTCACCAGCACTGAAATGCGACACGGTGACCAGATATCTGGCACTGCGACCGAGAAGGTAATACATCACGTAGTAGAAACGGACGAAGGTGGCGCGGTAAGACTGCGGATAGCGGAACGTAATCGCGTCGTGCATGGTCACCAACTGCTTGTGCTTGAGCAATGGCGCTGGCCCGGCGAAGTTCAACAGTAGCCTGCCGAAGGTCGCCAACGGCAGATAAACCTGCTCGAACAACACACCTGCAACCGGTGCACGTCGCACTTGAACGCTGGTGCCGTCCAACCACGACGGTACCTCCACACCCGCGGGGATATGGAGAACCAGGCCCCGCACATCAGCTTCAACCAACGCCTTGACGATCTCAGTCGAGTACCGTTGCGTGCCAGTGAACGACTGCGACAGCCACTTCCCGTTGATGTGAATTGTGTTGCGGCTCATTTAGTTCACCGATGTTCGAACACCCGCGACGGTCCAGCCGGTGGCCTTCACCTTTCCAGGGTCGATGTCCCCGACCAGCGCAGGCAATGCACTCGAATCAACACGGATAGAACTCAAAGTAACGTCTTTGACCGCGCCACCATCGTCGAGAACTGCAACATTGCGCTCTGCGACCTGGGCGGTTCCGGCGATATTCACGTCGGAAATCGTGACACCCGAGATCGTAGTTCCAGGGTTGTCCGCCGTAATCAGGATCGCACCATGCACGATCGTCGCGTCTCGGTTCGCAGTACTGATCGAACCATTGGAAACGTTGACGTGGTCCACAGAGCGGGTGAAGTACGGCGCACCCTCAGTCGCGATGTAGATACCTGCCGCACCAGAGTCCGACGACGTGAAATCACGGACCGTCACATTCGTGCCGCCGACAACGGCGATGCCGCGTGCAGCCGATGACGCAACCACTAGATTGGACTCCACGATGTCGTGGCATGGCGGGCCATCGCTGTACGACACGACTGCTATTCCGTCGTCGCCGGTGTGGTCGGTTCGGACATTGTCGACAACGCCGTAGCCGGCTGACGCCGTGACATGCACACCATCGGCACGCGTATTAGCCACGTTGACATTCTTGATAGTAAAATTTTGCGCACCATTGACGAATACGCCGGCCGCCGCGGAACCCGAAATATTCACCGAAGATATCGTGTCGTGATTACCAGCGATTACTAGCTTTTGCTGGTCCAGGTTGTCCATACGCGGTCCAGTCGGAGGCGCAGCCAACGTGATGTTGGTCAACTCGACATTGTCGGCCAAAATCTGAATTGACGAAGTCGCGTCATTGGTTGCCTGCAGAGTTGCGCCATTACCGTCAATTCGAATGCCGGGAGTCTGAATCTTTATGACGCCGCCGTGTGAATACGTCGCAATATCGAGCTTGAGGGTATCCCCCGGATGGAGCGCATCGATACGCGACTGCAGGTAGGCGGTAGCGTCTCCCTGCGGAGCACCGTCAGTGGCCGGATCCCCTTTGGACACCAATTGCTGACAGCCTACGACGGTCGCGGTCGCGACAACGAAAGTCACTGTCAGAGCACGCCCATTCATACCAAGTTGCATGGATTGGGCTCCTCGTGTTGTCCATGGTCCGTCGAGACTTCGGCTTTACGTCGACTACGCGCTGCTAACACGATGATGAGCACGAACGCGAGCCAAGTGTACGTAACCCGGCCTTGGACCCAATAGATATACCGCGGCATCTCGACAAGTCCGGTGAAAACGACTGGGTACAGCAGCAGACCTGAGATTTCGGCATTGCAGAACGCACGGTACGCCATACCGAAGAGGATGCCGATCAGCAGCAAGAAGATCAGTCCCCCGAAGGGCCCGTAGTCGACGAACGCACCCGCGTAGCCACTCGGATTGTTGAACTCCGGGTTTGCGTAATGCTTCAACAGTTCGGCCAGCGGCGTCGCGTCGGAAGTATTCGAGTACGGCTTGACATGCCCACTGATCTTCTCGTAGCCACTCAACTTCTCGTAGAAGCCAAGCGTTGAAATTCCCGGAGCGCTCCAAAAGCCTTCCAAGGTGTCGAAAGGCCAGCGACCGGGCCACCGCATGTGATTGACGATGAGTTCGCCATTATTCAGAGCTGTCGAATAATAACCTGCGAAACGTCCGATCGCGAAGTCAAGAAATGATGATTGTCCATGCGTTTTATAGAAGCTCCACGAACGGAAATACTCAAATGCACCGAATATAGGCACAATTGACGCCAGCCCGATAACCGGAATAAACTGGGACACACGTCGGCGAATTCCGGTTCCGGTCGACAATTTGGCCGCCGCGACGACGACCACCGGCAACAGTAGCTCTAGCAATGCCAAACGTTCGGAGTAGATATATGCGCGCGGTATTGCAAGCCCGATTATTACGGCAATCTTGACTAGCTCAGCACGATTGATCCGCCGAGCCAGCAGAAGGCTGGAGGCCACCACTGCAGCCATTCCTAATTGTGTCAACGTGGTCAGCCCAGGTATGGTGCCGATCCGCTGTTTCAATTCAGTGCCATCATCGCTCACACCGCCAAAAAGCACAGCAGGAGTGATTCCAGCCCTGGCAATGAGGTAGCCAAAGCCCAGGTAACCCAGAACCGTAGTGATCGTGAGGACGGTGCTCGCACGCGTGAGCAATCGCACTGTGTCTTCACTGAGATTAGGCCACGTTGAGGCGTAGGTGCGCCGCCTGCGGACTACCGACATACCGATCAATGACCCGAAGCAGAGTGCCAAAACGCCGCAACTGAACAACAGCAACATGTCCGCCGTCAGCCACTTCGGGGTCTTCCACAACTGGCGGTACTGCGCATCGTCGGTCATAGCCGAGGGCACCATTGATGCCAATGCGACGAAGATCGATACCACCACTGGCGACAACCACCATAGATGGAGGGCCTTCGCACGTTTTACACGGACGGCGACTTGTTGATCAGCTAGAGCGGTCACCGAACGCCGCCGCCGGTGCGGTAATGCCCAGCCAATGACCAACCTCCGCATAGATCAACGACGGACCACATATGCCCGTCGAGATCCCAGTCTATCGGGCAGACCTGCAGAAGTGGGCTATCGCGGCGGATAGCCAGGCGCATGGTTCTCGGTCCGCGTTCAGCCCTCGAGCTTGTAACCCAGCCCGCGCACCGTCACCAGATGAACCGGGTTCGCCGGGTCAGCTTCGATCTTCGAGCGCAGTCGCTTGACGTGCACATCGAGGGTCTTGGTGTCACCGACGTAATCGGCGCCCCAGACCCGGTCGATCAGCTGCCCGCGCGTGAGGACCCGGCCACTGTTGCGCATCAGGTACTCCAGGAGGTCGAATTCCTTGAGCGGCAAGGTAACTGCCTCCCCGTTGACCGAAACGATGTGCCGCTCGACATCCATCCGCACCGGACCGGCTTCCAGTACCCCGTCGAGCGAGCCGCCGTCGTCCGAGTCACCACCACGTCGCAGCACCGCACGAATGCGAGCGATGAGCTCGCGCGCCGAATACGGCTTGGTGACATAGTCATCGGCACCGAGTTCGAGCCCGACGACCTTGTCGATCTCACTGTCGCGAGCCGTCACCATGATCACCGGCACTCCGGAACGGGCCCGGAGCTGCTTGCACACATCGGTACCGCTCATGCCGGGCAGCATCAAGTCGAGCAGCACGATATCGGCTCCGGCACGGTCGAATTCGGCCAATGCCGACGGGCCGTCGGTGACGACCGTCGCTTCGAATCCCTCTTTGCGCAGCAAGAATGCCAGAGGATCGGCCAAGGACTCCTCGTCCTCCACGATCAGCACACTGGTCATTGGTTCTGACGCCCTCCTTGTGATGGGACTGGATGAAGTCCCGACTCCTCTTCGAAGTCGGGACAGGCCGGAATCGACAACGTGAACGTCGACCCGGTGCCCGGCTGACTCCACAGCCGGATTGCTCCATTGTGGTTGGCCGCAACATGTTTGACGATGGCCAACCCGAGCCCGGTGCCACCGGTGGCTCGCGACCGCGCCTTGTCGACACGGAAGAATCGTTCGAAAACCCGTTCCTGATCGGCCTTCGCGATGCCGATACCGCGATCGGTGACCGCGATCTCGATGTTGTCGCCGCGCTGACGCCGACTGATCGACACCTGAGAACCCTTGGGCGAGTAAGCAATTGCGTTGGATACCAAGTTGGCCAGCGCTGTCGACAACAGTGTTTCACTGCCCAGCACCTGATACCCATGCGGCGCGTCGGTGGTGATCGCGATATCCGCGCTGTCGGCGGCCACCTTGTGACGCGAAACCACTTCAGCCACAATCGAATCCACGTCGACGGCGTCGAGGTCGGGTAGCGGCTCGGCGCCCTGCAGCCGGGACAGCTCGATGAGCTCACCGACCATGTTGGCGAGCCGGTTGGATTCGGTCACGATCTTCTCTGCGAACCGGTTGACGGTGTCGAGATCGTCAGATGACGCCAGCAGCGCCTCGGCAAGCAGACCCATCGCACCGACCGGCGTCTTGAGTTCATGGCTCACATTGGCGACGAAGTCACGGCGGCTGGCCTCCATCCGGGCCTGCTCGGACTGATCGTCGGCATAGACGACCGCAAAACGGCCGTCTTCCTCGGTCAACTGACGTGTGCGGCCACGCACGGCCAGCGCCTCGCGGCCCGGTGTCGGCCGCTTGGCCGGCGACAGGTCGAATTCGACGTCTTCACCGGTCACCAGCGTCCGCTGCGCAGCGGCCCAGGCCTGGTCATCGAGCAGTCGATCACGCACCAGGCCGAGCGCGCGGGCCCGGTCGTTGTGATAGACGACGTCACGGTAGGTATCGACCACCGCGATCCCCAACGGCGAGAGCGACACGATCAACGCGAACATCTCCGAACGCGTCATGCCTGCGGAGTCGGCTTCTTTGCGATGACGACGCTCCACCACCCGCGGCGCCATCCAGAAACCGATGCCCAGGCCGATCGCCAACGCAAGCAGCGCCGCTACCACTGCCACCGGCAGTGCGGACGACACGCTCACGAGCAAATCGTACGCATTGGGTGAACGTCATCCCAGCAGCGTGCGGCCAGATCGGGACAAGTCACACACTCAAATACAGGTGTTCGGCTTGCGTTCACCGCAGTTCACCCGCTGTTCGCCTGACGGCGGGTTACGCCTTCTTGGCGCCCTGCGCTGCCACTGCGGCCGCTCCGGCGGCCGCAGCCTCCGGATCGAGGTACTCGCCGCCGGCAATCGTGGGCTTGAGGTTCTCGTCAAGTTCGTACCGCAGCGGGATGCCGGTCGGGATGTTCAGACCGGTGATCGCTTCTTCGGACATGTTGTCGAGGTACTTGACCAGGGCCCGCAGCGAGTTGCCGTGGGCGGCGATCAGCACCGTCTTGCCGGCCTTGAGGTCGGGCACGATGGTCTGCTCGAAGTACGGCACGAACCGCTTGACCACGTCGGCCAGGCACTCGGTCAGTGGAGCCGCGATGCCCGCGTAGCGCGGATCGCTGTCCTGGCTGTAGGTGCTGCCCTTCTCGATGGGCGGCGGCGGGGTGTTGTAGCTGCGGCGCCACTCCATGAACTGAGCCTCGCCGTATTTGGCCAGAGTCTCGGCCTTGTCGAGCCCCTGCAGCGCGCCATAGTGCCGCTCGTTCAGCCGCCAGTCACGGTGCACCGGAATCCAGTGCCGGTCCGCGGCGTCCAGCGCGAGATTCGCGGTGGTGATCGCGCGGCGCAGCAGAGAGGTGTAGAGCACATCCGGCAGCACGCCCTGCTCCGCAAGGAGCTTGCCGCCACGGACAGCCTCGGCGCGGCCCTTGTCGGTGAGGTCGACGTCGACCCAACCGGTGAACAGGTTCTTCTCGTTCCACTGGCTCTCGCCGTGGCGCAGCAGGATCAACGTGGCCATGCCCGTGATCTTCTCACGTTGGATCGCTACGAACGTCGCGAGACGATGAAATGCCCTACTCCGGTCGTAGGTGCTCGAACGCCTTGAGGTTCTTGGTGGACTCGCCGCGGGCCAGCCGCCACTCCCATTCCTTCTGAATGGAAGAACGAAACCCCAACTCCAACAACACATTGAAGTCGAAGTCAACGGCTTCGAGCACCTGTCCCAGCACGCGGTCCACCTCTTCGGGGGTCACCGCGGCCAGGGACATCCGGCCCACCAGGTAGATATCGCCGACGTTGTCGAGCGTGTATGCCACGCCATAGAGCCGGCGATTGCGGCGCAGCAGGTGCTTGTAGACACCCTCGAAATTCTCGTCGGGGCGCCGGCAGACGAACGCCTCGATCCGCACGCCGTGGTCCCCCACCGACAGCAGCGTATTGGTGGTCAGCCGCCGCTCGCCGGGCAGTGCCACCACAATGCCGGGGTAGCCGCCGCTGCCACCGTCGTGAAAACTGAATTCCAGTTCCTGCGAACGCAATACGTCTTCGATCAACTGCTGCACCACCGCCGGCGAACTCACGCGCGAACACCCCGGCGGATGGAGAACCGACGGCTGCGACGGAAGGCCGGTTCCCGCCGCGGGGAACGGCCGCGGTAGTCGACGATGGCACGGGCATAACTGGCCAGCAAGGAGTCCACGGTGTGCGCCCACGAGAATGTCTCGGCATGCCGCAGGGCGCCGTCACTCAACACATCAGCGCGCTCCAACGCAGACTGCAACGCGCGAGCCCAGTCCGTCGGGTCGTGCCCGTCGACCAACAGCCCACTGACACCGTCACTCACGGCGACCGGCAGACCACCGACCGCCGCGGCCACCACCGGCGTCCCGCACGCCTGCGCTTCGACGGCCACCAAGCCGAACGACTCCGAATAGCTGGGCACCGCAACAAGATCCGCGGCGCGGTACACCTCGACCAACTCCGAACGCGACTGCGGCGGCAGGAAGGTCACCCGATCGGCAATCCCGAGCTCTGCTGCCAGGGCCACCAGCCCATCGGGGGCAGCCAGGCCGCTGCCCGACGGTCCACCTGCCACCACCACCCGCACCCCGGGCAGTTCGGCCGCGGCCCGCAACAACACGTCCGGCGCTTTGAGCGGTTGGATACGGCCGATGAAGGCGATCACCTGTTCGTCGGACGAAAGCCCAAGTGCCCTCCGGGCTGCCGCCTTGTCGCCGGGCGTGAACGTCGCCAGGTCGACACCCGGATACACCACGTCGATGCGACCACGGTCGGCGTTATGCAACGAAACCAGTTGCTGCGCTTCATCTTCGGTGTTCACGATCAGCCGGTCGGCGGCGTCGACGACCTGCTGCTCGCCCACGGCCCGCAGGGCCGGCTCAGGGGTGTCACCGGCAGCCAGCGACAGGTTCTTCACCGCCGCCAGCGTGTGCGCGGTGTGCACCAACGGCACGGCCCAGCGGTCCGAGGCCAGCCAGCCGACCTGACCGGACAGCCAGTAGTGCGAGTGGACGATGTCGTAGTACCCGGGCTCATGGTTGGCCTCGACCCGCAGCACGCCCGCGGTGAATGCACACAGCTGGGTCGGCAGGTCGTACTTGTCGAGGCCCTCGAAGGGCCCGGCGACGATGTTGCGCACGAGCACCCCGGGGGCCACCCGAACGACGGGCTCATCGGTCGACGACGTCGCGCGCGTGAAGATCTCCACCTCGACCCCGCGGCGCGCCAACTCCAGGGCACTCTGCAGGACGTAGACATTCATCCCACCGGCATCGCCCGTACCCGGTTGGGCCAGCGGAGAAGTATGAACCGACAGGACGGCGACACGCACGCCCTCCATCCTTACACCGCCGCGCTGCCGGGCGCCGCCCGGTAGGGCTCAGGCAGCGCGGGAAGCGCGGCGCATGGCGCCGATCGGGTCGGCATACAACCCACCCAGCGACACCACACCCGCACCGGCTTCCTGCACCCGGTTGCCGAACGTCGTCACCCGGATATCGCGAGCCCCGAGCAGCGACCGCTCGGCGAACGCCTTCTCGACCAGCGGGAATCCTTCGGGGTATTCGGTGAAGGCCTGCCCACCGACCACCAGGTCGTCGGGGTTGAGCATGTCGCGAAGCAGCGCCACCGCCTCACCGAGCACCCGGGCCCGTTCGGCCAGCAACTCGACGGCGGCGGCATTGCCACTGCGTGCTGCACGCAACACAGCGGCGACAGTCGATGCGGGCCCATCGTCGGGCACGATCCGCGACCTGCGGGCCGCACTCAGCACTGCCTCGTCGCTGACGGTGGATTCCAGTCGGCCGGTGCCGCCGAGGACATCGGAGAACGCCGGCAACGCCGCGATACTGCCCGGGCCGCTGATGGGCGAATGCACCTTGCCGCCAATCGACAACGCGAAACCGACTGTCTCCCTGGCATATACGTAGAGGCTCGTCGAAGTGGCACCCGACACATCTGAATGCCGGCGGCCGCCGAGCAGCAGCTCGGCGCCTGCCATCGCGTCCACGTGAGAGGCCAGTGATACCGGGAGGCCAAGGGTTTGCGCCAGGACCGGGCCGACCGGCGCGTCGTTCCAGCCCAACCGCGGATGGTCGAGGTGACCGGTCACGCTGTCCACCGTGCCACCGGCAGCCACCCCGACCCACAGCGCCCGACGCCGGTGCCAGCGGCTCAGGTAACGCTGCGCGCTACCGGCCAAGGCGGCCAGTGCGGCGTTCTGGTTTCCCCGCGGAGTCGGCGTCTCGACCACGTCGAGCGTGCGGCCGAACAGGTCGGTGGCCACGATGCTGGTGGTGCGGGCGCCGATGTGCAGGCCGAGGGTCAGGAACGGTTCGTGGTTGACCTCGACCGGAACGCGGGGCCGTCCGATAGCCCCGGGCACGGCGAGATCTGCCCGCTCACGCGGGACACCGGCATCCAGCAGCGCTGTGACCTGGCGGTTCACGGTGGCGATGCTGAGCCCGGTGGTTTGGGCGATGACGTCACGGGCCACCGGACCACGCAGTCGGGCGGCGCCGAAGACCGAACCGGCGGCGACGTCCGCGACCCGCAGTGCCGGGGCGACGATGTGGTGCCGGGCCAGCAGGGCGCGCTTGGCGTGGGCAGCCGAGTGGGTGGCGGGGGCAGTGCGACGGGCGACCGGAGTGCTCATGAGGGGTGTCCTTTTGTGAATTGTCGTCTGGTGGGTCCGGGCCACACCTGATGACAGTTCAGGACAACGTTAAGCGTCCAGGCTCAGTCAGGCGCGGCGAAAATCGCGGCGACAACAACAACACGCGCAGCATGAAGCGCTGCGGGATGCCTGACCGATGAACACGTCGAAGAACGTAGCACGCCTACTACAGTCACAACCATGCCTGCCGACAATTCGCCCCGTCGCATTGCCGTCGTCACCGGAGCCAGTTCAGGTATCGGTGCCGCTACCGCGAAAACCCTTGCCGGACTTGGCTTTCACGTGGTTTGTGCGGCGCGCCGGGCAGACCGGATCACCGACCTCGCAGCCCAGATCGGCGGCACCGCAGTTGTGACGGACGTCACCGACCAGGCTTCGGTCGCCGCCATGGCCGCGCAGGCGGGAGCCCTCGGCGACGTGCATGTGTTGATCAACAACGCCGGCGGAGCAAAAGGATTGGCGCCCTTGGCCGATGCCGACGACGAGCACTGGACCTGGATGTGGCAGACCAACGTGATGGGCACCCTGCGAGTGACCCGCGCCCTGCTGCCCGCGCTGATCGACTCCGGTGACGGGCTGATCGTCACCGTCACCTCGATCGCCGCGTTGGAGACCTACGACAACGGCTCCGGCTACATCGCGGCCAAACACGCCCAGGGCGCCGTGCATCGGACGCTGCGCGGTGAGCTGCTCGGAAAACCGGTGCGGCTCACCGAGATTGCGCCCGGCGCCGTCGAAACCGAGTTCTCCCTGGTGCGGTTCGACGGGGACGCCGACCGCGCCGATGCGGTCTATCAGGGCATCACACCGTTGATCGCCGAGGACGTGGCCGAGGTGAT
>ERZ650309.98-NODE-98-length-41558-cov-6.750885_pt1 | contig 41558 bp, 60 predicted proteins | sample MGYA00376245_ERZ650309 | MGnify/ENA primary metagenome ERZ650309 (study PRJEB26733, sample SAMN07839294) | wastewater metagenome | biome: urban; feature: wastewater treatment plant; material: waste water | place: USA: North Carolina | collected 2016-04-26 ... | reverse complement strand
AAGGCCATCCCGTAAGATTTTGACCGATGCATTTTCGTAATCGGCCATTTTCTGGGCCGCTTTCATCAGTTGAACGGTGTTCATGCGAATTGAGTGAAACCAATTGTTCCTTGATCGTAATCAGCCTTCAGCATTGCGAGCAATCGCTTCACCCATGCAGCATCTTTTGCCCCATCCTTCCCGCAGTATCCATTGCCTTGGCAAAGCGTCTCGAATTGGAACATGAACTTGTTGGTTCCCAAGTTTTGATCTCGGTACTCCATTTTGCCTTTAACCCAGTGATCATGCTCATCCCAGCCGAACCTTTTTATGCCGTCGATGTTTTTAAGTCTTGTTTTCGAGTAATATTCTTCCGTCGGATTCGTTGACTCAAAAACAGCGCGTTGATCAATGTGAACTTCTCCATTGAATGCAACCCAAACAACGTGACTGTCCGCGTCATCGTCGCATCCTCTAAGCATTTCAGCCAATTCTTCAACTGTTCCGGTTTTAATGTTCATACTTTTTCGCTCTCCATCAGTTTTCTAACCGCCTGTCGAAATTGTTGCCTGCGCGGGTCGCTCGCGTGGTACGTGGCGACCGTGATCGCTTCCAGTTTGTCTGGGTACTGCCTGCATATTGCGACCGTCGCCAACGCCTTCTGATCGCCAAGGTGCGCGCAAAGCCAGGACCATGATTCTTCTCGGGTCATTCCCATTGCCCTTTCAATCGGAGGAAGGCTTCGCAGCGTTGGAGTGGTGTGGCGCGAATCAGTTTCATCCTGTCGCCAACAAAAGACCGGCGAATGGCAAGTGAATCGCTTTCCGTAATTTCTCCAAGATAGTGCTCGTAAAGAGACACGTCTTCGCTTCCTGAAATTCCACTCTCAAACTCGCGGCACGCGTCGAGTGATTCGGCGTAGTTTAGAATGTGGCCAGAACATCCGTTAGGATCTTTCCCGCGAAGTTCAATTTTGCATGTGCATGGCGCTATGTTTGTCCACCCACACAGCTTCGCCACCCGCTCATTGATTTCTTGATTTGTCATTTCTCCCCCATGTGTTTAGCAATCGCTTCGTTCATGCTGTGGGCACACATCTTTTTTAGCAAGAATTTTCTGTGAACCAAAACTGTGTTTAGCGCAATGCCGAGCGCCGCCGCGATTCCTTTGGACGTCAATCCACGCTTTGCCAACTCGATAACTTCACGCTGGCGTTTGGAGAGTTTTTTCATTTTCTCATTTAAAACCAATCATCCGCGTCGTGTTGATTGTACTCGCCGTGCAATTCTTCTGGGAAAAAGCAGTCAATCGGGCCGTGCTCGCACGCGGCTTTAATGCACCATCCGAATCCAGACTTTTTCCATAGTATTCCAAGCGATTGAAGCTCATTGAACAAACCATCTGAATCAACTTCTGGAGTTTGCCTGATTCGATAGAAAAGAATGTCGCAATCTTTGCGGACCCCGTCTTTGTAAAGGATGCCGCCAGTCAACGCAACGTGGCACCCGAATTTAGGGCAAACCGACTCGATTCGCTTGCAGAGTTCAATCGCTTTTTCAAGATCCCATGGCATAAGTCATTTTCTCAGTTTTGGTCTGTAACTTGGAACGCCGGAAAGGTCGAGGTAATGCATCGCTTCAAGCCGATCAGCGACCCGTGCGTCGAACTTGTGTGGCCATTCCGACTTCGGAAAGTTCGCGTTGACCATGACCCATTTGTGCTCGCATGTCCCAAGCACGCGGCGCAATCGGCTGACGCTTTGCTGACTCTTGAACTTGTCCGATTCGCTTCCGACGTCATCCAAGACCACAACGTCCGCCTCGGAAATTTCCCGTTGCGCTTCGTCGAAGGCTTCCTCGCGGTCTCGTTCGCACAGCCTAGCCCAATCAACGAAGACCGCCTTTGGCGGGTGCGCCCATTTTCCGTCATACCATAAGTCGATGCTGTAGGACTGGAAGAACGCAACGACCCGCTTGGCAACGTGGCTCTTTCCGGTGCCAGGACTCCCGCAGACAACAAGTTGCCGGCCTTTGGATTTGTCATTGAAGGACGCGTGCTTGATCAGCCATTCAGCGGCTTGCCCCAGCCTCACTATCAGCGGGTGGTGTGACTCGTCCAGCTTCAGGACTTTGGCCCTCCACTTCGGATCCACGTCCAAAATCATCCCACGGACCGTGTTGGCCGTCTCCAACGGCTCGGGCTTGGAAATCTCGGTGCCACTCGTCGAATCCAGCGATTCCAGCGTTGCGTGGATTCCCATGCGCGCCAGTGCCGCGATTATGGGGTCCGGTGGTTGTTCGTCGTTCGTCATACTTTCCTTTCCAGTTGGTCATTGCCCCGACCCACGACTTCATCGGGTTTCCACCAACACGCCAGCCGTTCGATTCGTAGTACCCATGGAACTTGAAAGCCTCAGTTTCTGGAAGCCCGATTTTTGCGAAATGCAGCTTCACTTCCTCGATTGTTGGGATTTGCATGGGTTCAACCGTCCTCCTGGAACGCTTGGGTTTGGTTGGAATTGGCTCGCCCTGCGGTTTTTCGGGTGCGGGTGGAGTCACGGTAGCGGAAGGCTCTTTTTTTTGCTCCTGAGGCAAATTGGCCAGCTCCCCCTGCAAGGGGGTTGGGGGGTTAATGTCTTCTCTATCTAATCTTCTCTTCTCTTCTCTATCTACTCTATCGGTTACCCTGTCGGTTTGTTGCGGGATAACCGGTGGGTTTCCGGTGGGTTTTTCGGCTGTTGATTTTGAAGGTCTTCCGCCGAGTTTGCCGTTGTTCCACGCTGAGATTAAAGAGGCGTTTGTTGCTGCCCAGCCATGCACAACGACCGCATCTCCTTCGATTTCGATGAAGGTTTGCACCATCGCATCCCAGAAGGTTTGAGCGTCGGATTCCCACCGGCAAACCGAAGCTAAAACGATGGGTTTCCAGCCGGTAAACCGGTCGGTTTTCCTGCACTGGCAATGCGCCCAAAGCCTAAGGACATGGATGGGTGCGGTCTCGGTGCCCAAGAGCCTGACGAGAAGTCGGGTTTTCCAGTGGTCCAAAAAATCAGGCTCGACGATCATTCGACTCCTTCGCAAAAGACCCAAACCAACCGCCCGCAGTTGACACGGGATGCACAGAAAGGCGTTGCGCCTAAAGGTTCCCCTGCGAGAGGCTGGTTTGGATGTTCAGTGGTTTTCATGTCTGTGCATTTTGATGGGGTGTCAATCCCATTGTTGATCTCTCAACTCAAAAAATCATCCCCTGATTCAGATCGGGCGCAAGGGGAAGTTTTTGGGTGGTGTCAAAGCCGAACGTGGCTTGTGCAGTCTCGCGCTTGATCCTGGCGCAAGCGGCGGTGAAGTAGTCCTGATCAATCTCGCACGCTGTTAGATGCGCGCCGAAGTAGTGACACGCGATCGCGATGGAGCCGGAGCCGAGGTGGGTGTCGAGGATGGTCATGCCCGGCTTCGCGAACTTGTGGAGAAGCCATGCGTAGAGCTTCACTGGTTTCTGTGTTGGGTGGATCTTTCCAGGCTCTACCCCCCCATTGCTTCGCTTAAACAAGGCTGCAGGACGGTCAAAGCTCGTCCACGCCATCTCCCATTGGCTGAAGTTTTCCCATGGCTGCTCTTTGTCCCAACACACGACGCATCTGGTAGGCGGTAGCGGGAAGTAATTACCACCCCAAATGATTTGATATTTAGACACTCTAAATAATTCTGTGAAGTATTCTTCAGAAGGTATTTCAGAATCCCAATTACCGCCTTTGAATTTCCCTTTCTCTATTGCAACCCTTATACTTCTTCCTGTTCCATTTCCAGCCCCAATACCATACGGCGGATCAACTATTGCCAAATCAAAATATTTATCTGGATATTGTTTCATCCCTTCCACGCAATCCATATTAAATACTTCGCTTTTTGGCATGTTGATTTTTTTGATACTATAATTGCCTTTTATAGGCTTACAGTACTATATCCGCAATTCGCGAATTGCTTATTGCTGAACTGTACCGCCCGTAACATTGTTATCCTTCGCGCTTAGCAAGCCAATACCAGCCGCCGCCGCAATGCCGCCTTCAATATCCTTTCCTATATAAAAAAGGTAACCGGCAAATGCTAATAAAACTGTTCCTGTAATTGTTGTTTTCCAGCTTTTCATAAAATTGATTTTAATGTTTAGAAATATAATTTTGAAGATAAAAACCGAGCACTGTAAGAATTACCCCGGCAACCGCCCATAATACTTTACCAACAAAACGCTTCCAATCTTCAATAGCAGTTACACGCCCGTTTGTTTTGGTTGTTTGAACTAAAGTAGCAACTGAATTTTCTTCTATTAAACCTAATTTTTCATCAAATTTTTTCTCAATTGAATCCAAGCGGTCTAAAACATATTGCCATTGATCCATCACTTTCTTTTTATTGGTAAGTAGAATTTGATTGATATCTGTTGTTGTATAAAAGCAAATCATTTGTGCTTAGTGTTTTCAATAGCGTCTGTGGCGGCTGCGGTAATTCTACCAAAGATGCCCGCATTGATAAACCTAAATCGAGCACACCTTTAACTCCGTTTAATGATGAAATTATTGAAGCAGGCGCGGCGGTTTGATAATATATTGAAGCACCGTATTGCTGTTTAAGTGAAATAAAGTATTGCCCTAAATTGTAATCTTCGCCGCCGGGTTCCCAGCCCGGAGTTCCTAAACCATTATTACCGATCACGGAACGTGAACCAAAAGTTTTACATAAGTATTCGGCTATTGCTTTACTTCTGTTTATATCTTTACCTACACGGTTCCCGTCAATCGTTTCCCAAACTGTAATTGCCATGCCTACATTTGTTCTATGCCAGTATTTAGCCATTACCTCAATAGAAGCCAATACAGCGGCATAGTCTTTATCTATGGTATAACCAGCCGCCAAGTATGAGTTCTTACGAATTAAGCCGCCGCCTGCATTCGATACGGCCCTAATAAGGCTTTCACCTGTCGCGGTTGAAGTTGCAGAGTTTACAACTTCAGCAATAAGGTCGTTACCATCATAACGGGCCGCTAGTAACCTTTGGAAATTATCCCAATAAGCCATATAAACAGGTTCCCAAAACTTCACGCAGTTACTATCACGATCTTGTAAACCCGCTACGGTTTCATAACCTATGCCGGATAAAACAAAAGTTCCTACTGCCTTTTTCACAAAGTCCGGCGCCGCAACACCTGGAACTATTCTCAGTTTAAACCTTACGTTTAATTTGTTTGCTTTATTGAATCTTTCAGCCCATGAAAGCCATGCATCAATATATTTTGTATCAATAACATTCTGCGAAGGCTGCAATGTTGCCCAATCCACTTTTAAAACAATTACACCAACATTTTTCATATAGGTTAAATCGATCCTGTTCGTATCTAACCAATCGGCCTGCCTTGTTGCGTTTCCGGTAAGCTGTGGTTTAATTGAAATTACTGTTGGTATTATAGAATCGCACCATCCCGTTACGGTTTCGGTATGTATAAAATACGATGTATCAATAATTTTTATAACCTGTTCAGCACTGTAAACAGTATCGTATTGAATATAATATTTAAACTTTCCTTGTCTTGGATTGCGCTCTTCTCTTGGACGTATCGCAAGATGCCCGGTGATTGATAAAACACTTTGCGGTAAAGTGTCAAATGAGTTTGTATAAATAGTATCAATAACATTGATTTTTGTTTTGCATGGCACTTGTAAAGTGTCCTGTGCGTTCACAATTGAACTTATGAAAAGTAGTATAAAAAGTATGTTTCTCATTGTTTATTTGTTATGTGTAATTGAAGCATCGAAAACGTTGTGTTTTCGCCGCTTACGCTTTCGAGTGTTATATCACAGTTGCCGTTAATTTTGTTATTGAAGTGGAAATTGCTTATGGGTATATAAGCGGTTAACCATGCCCCGGTATTTGTTTTTTGTACCAGTTTTCCAGTTTTCCGGCAACTCACATAATTTACTTTAAAACTTCCCGCGCCATCGTCTTTATACGTAACGGCTACAATAACATTTTTCGGCGTTGCCGGATATTGCAGATTCCCGTTTACATCAAAGAATAATTCACCATGCCCTGAACTCATAATAAATTCACCTGCAAACCGGCCCCAAACATCTGTAGTTGAATCGCCAACACGGAAACGTTTGTGCATCGTTGTCCCCGGATTTATTTGATCTATATAATGCCCGTAACTTTCATTCACGAACATTGAAACATCATTGTAAGTTTTATCCTGGTTTCTTTGCGTAATAGGATCCGTTTGTACACCTGTGCCAAATCGTGTTAAGTCAACCAGTGCGCCTTCTGCATCTGCAATCGCTTGCAAGCGTGTTGTGTTGGCCTTAGTTACCATCTGCTTATAATTCACAGATGTATCAATTGAACCAGTGTAAACAGCGCCGTAAGTGCCAGCAGGGTATTTTGTAATATCAGTACCGTCAATCATTCCGCCTATTGAACGAAATGCCCAATGTGAACGTGCCGGGTTAACCTGTCCGCCGTGCCTACCTATAAAATTTGAAATTACCGTGTCACCATGTAAGGAATCAATTAAGAATTGAGGAAGGTTTAAAAGGTCTAAACCATGTTTAATTGAGCTTTGAGATAAACACATAATATTCCATCTGTACGCGTGAAACCACCAATCATCAGTTAACGCAAGTTCGCCGCGTTTTCTAAGGCTTGCACTATCTGAAAGCTTTATTAATTCATCAGCATCATTTATTCTTTGATCTGCTATTTCTAAACTTTCTGCGTAATCATGGCTCCATTGCCCATCCTTTAACCACCAACCGCGAGCAATGCCGTAATCGTGATTTTCGTTTGTGTTGCCGGGGTTAATCAGTAAGTGAATACCTGAACCGGTTAATAAACTGTCTGCATAAGCCCAAAACACTTTTTTGTATGCATCCCAATCATTATCTGAAATAACAAAGGCCGGATTAATAGGCTCTTTGGCATAATCTGCATCGCCTGTGCTACCTGTTGCAATTTCTAAGTATAAAATCTTATCGAAGCCGGATAAATACAAGGCTTTAACATGTGCTACGTAAGCATCAATAAAAGAGTAAAACCATGCTTTATAAGTTGAATCCTGGTAATCAGGATAAGAACCCCTTGCATTTGTGAAAGTGTCTACATTGTACGGCGAGTTATGCAACCATGATAACGGCGCATCCGGCCCCACCCAAAATTCTAAACCGATATATAAACCACTATCTTTTAAAACATTCAAAGCGGCATCTGTTGCCGTCCAATTATACACGCCTGCAGAAGTATTCACATCAGAAGCTTTCACGTACATGTGAGCACTCCTAACGTACTTCATAACAGGCTTTGCGCCGTTCACTGCTCCGCGACCTACAAACAGACTGTTACCGAAAATAACATTCTGCGCATGGGCTTGCGTCGCACTTAGTAAAAGAAGATATAAAAGAAATTTTTTCACGTTACGATCTTTAGTTTTTTAATCAGCTTTGGTTGTGTCACTCACTTGTACGGCTAGTCCGAAAGTCGGCAAGACCTTTTTTGTTTACTGGCATAAATTATTTTTTATTTTTACTTGTATCAGTTAACTGCTTTTGGGCTTGTAACTGTATTTTATTTATCAATGGTGCTGCTTCGCTGTAAGGCAATTGGCTTAATGCCTTTAATACTGTTTCTGTTTCAGGAATAGTAAGTTCAAACTTCAATGTTGGTGCTGTATCAAAAGCTGAAAAAAAAACGATACTTAATAATGCAATGATTTTCTTCATATATGTGTTTTTTAAAATTTACTGTGCTGTATATGTTACTGTTATAAATCCTACCTTAGCGGAGCTTGAAGCTGATTTAATCACCAATGCGTAAGCCCCGGTTCCAGTTTTTACGATTGCCCCGGTTGAGTTATTAGGAGGGGCTGCACTTGTGGAAGTACTAAGCCATCCAAAACCCGCATACATGTTATCATTTGTTGCGGTAAATCCGGTAGGTTCTACAGGATTAGGTAAATCACCAGGAAATGCGCATGAGGCAACCGTTACCGTAGTGCCTGCATTTGTGTAGTTAAGCCATAACCATACTGTAACCTGCTTGCCTATTTGCATCCACGAATATTTATTTGCCGCTGTTGTAGGTGCTGCGCCTGCTGTAAATGTTACAGTCCCGCTATATGTTGCCTCACTCGCATACTTAAACGTTTGGTCTGAAGGTGCAGCACCGCTACCTGTATTATTCGCCCAAAAAGTATTTGCTGAATAGTTCGCTGTCTTTGCTTGTGTTACTGCTGCATTTGCAATTGTTAAAGCAAGACTACCTGCACTATTGGTTACATCGCCTGTATGTGCAGGTTCTTGTGCTGCCTGTAAAGTTCCAGTTACACCTGTTGAAAGGGGTAAGCCTGTTGCATTAGTAAGTGTTAAAGATGAAGGTGTGCCGCCTGCCCCGTTAAAAAGAACCATAGCCCCTGCACTACCTGTATTAACCGCTAAAGCAGTTGCAACTCCTGTTCCTAATCCTGTAATAGAGCCTACCGCCGGAGTTACTGTTACGTTACTTATTGCTGTGGTTAAGCCCTTAGCATTTACAGTTTGAATAGTAGATTGAGTTGCGCTTCCGAATGTTCCAACATTGCTATTCACAGTTGCAAGCGTTCCTGCGGCTGTAACATTTGCACTGCCATCTAATGAAGATGAAGTATAAGCAAGATCACCTGTTATAGAAACTGTTCTGCCTGTTGCCCATGCTGTTGCAGTACTTGCATTTCCAGTTAATGCCCCAACAAAAGTAGTTGAAGTAACAGAAGTTAATCCAGCCAATGTTGTTGAGGTTGCGCCAAGAGCAATATTGGTACTGCCAATTGTTAAAGAGCTATTCGCAAGATTGGCATTTGTAATTCCTGCTGTTCCTGAAAGATTACTATTTGTAATGCCGCTTAATGTACCACCTAAAGTAACTGTACCGCTTGTTGTAATTGTTCCACCTGTAAGTGTTATCCCATTTACTGTTCCTGCTGTGGCAATACTTGTTACCGTACCACTACCTGAACCTGTACCATAATAAGTAGCTGAAATCTTTTTAATTAAGCCGCCACTTTCAACCAAAACACTATCTGTTCCTGCTGTTCCACTTGTAATTGTATTCACTGTTAAACTTCCGTCTATTTTAACTGTACCTGCTGAATGTATTGAATAGGCGTTAGTTGCAGATATGGCAGTATTTCCAGCTTCAACATATAAATTACTTGTTTCAGTTAATGTGGCTGCTCCGGTATCTATATTCTGTTTTTGTATATAAACATTTGCTATCAAAGGGTGTGTGCCTGTTGAATTTTTAGTGACTGCATTTTGACCTAAAAGAATATTTGCATAATTATTATTTGCAGGTATTGTAGCTGTTGTAGAACCGCCAAAAAACATTCTTAAACTTGATGTACCACTACCACTATAAAAAGAAAATGAATTTTGAATGCTATTATATAAAGTATAAGCCCCCCCACTTACTGAATTTATAACTTTTGTATTCAGTTGAGGGTTTATAGTAACCTGTCCCGTAGAACTATTATTAAATGTTAATGCACCTGCTGCACCTACGGCAATACGTGTCCAGTTAATATCATCCGTTGTAAAAGATAACCCAGTTGTACCAGATGTTACTTTTATTACAGCACCATTACCATCAGTAGTAGTTGTACCAATTGCAACCTTGCTGCTAAAATATGTATCGCCAGAAAAAGTTTTTGCCCCTGCAATTGTTTGCGTTCCTGTTGTAATTGCACCGGGAAAAGAAGCTGAAGCAGGTTCAAGATTTAATGTACTTCCTGAAATTGTTGCTCCGTTCGCATTTGGAGTTGAACCTATTGCAGATAAAGAAGTAACCCCACTTGAAGGTGTTACCCAAGTAGCCTTACCTGAATTACTTCCTTGTAGTACTTTACCTGCTGCATAACCACTGTCTGAAATATTAGCATTACCTATATGTGCTGTTCCACCTGTAAGCCATAAGTCTTTCCAACGAAAGGATGAAGTGCCTAAATCGTAGGTGCTATCAAATGACGGATTAACATTTCCTTGAAACAGATGTTCCCCTGCTACATAACTATTTCTATGAAGTGTTCCATTTAGTTCAATTGCTTCACCATCATCATTTGATAGACTTAATATTTGAGATGCAGATGTCATTGTAAATAAAGTTGCCCCACCGCCACCGGACATATTCACATCGCCTACAACATCCAACTTCGCCGCTGGCGTTGTAGTCCCAATCCCCACATTACCTGTATTATAGTATATATCTGAACCGCTTGTTATCCATTGAGAACCTGTTCCTGTTGCTAATGCAGTCCATGCAGTACCGTTATAATAATAAAAACCGGTTATATTGTTTGTTTGGTAGATAAGTAACCCAGTTGCAGGGGAAACAATAGCATCTCTTTGTGTTTGACCCATTCTCGGGACAAGTAAACCTGCGGTAGTACTTGACATCTTAAACCCTTCGCTACTAACTACAAAATCAGCGGTAACCGTTGGAGAACCAAAACTAAATGATGCCCCCCCTAATGAAGATAGATCATAGATAGCGTATTGTAAACTGTCTATACTGTAAGCAATATTTGTTATATCGCCGTTCCCATCCCCATCATCAACGCTTGTTAGTGAATATTTCAATAACCTATTATGCGTCCAGCTATGCCCACCCCAATCAGTAGTGTGATCTGCTGCAATTGGTGTACTTCCCTGCTCCATTAAAACATCTTCAAGTGTTTGCGCCGGGCATGTTGCAAGGCTATCAATAAGGGATGAAATATAAGCGGTGTCTAAAGTACTAGCCTGCGCTGTCCACTTTATGCCATCCCCTATATAAAGAGTTGCACCGATCTGCGCAAAGCCGCGTTTATTATATGTAGTGTCTGAAGGTGGGATAAAAGATTTATTCACTTTAAGCCCCTGGTAAATCCACCCGTAATCTGGACTGTGAAAATACTTTGTTGTATCTCTGTTTTGAGAAAAACAAACTAAAGTATTTAGCATTAATATTAAAAAAAATAGCTTCTTCATATCGTCTTGTTAAGTATCTGTAAAATTTGAGTTGGTTGTAATTCTGCACCGAAAACAAAATCTCCTGTTGTGGCGTCGAAAGTGTAATCATTCGGCGTTAATATGTAGCCATCAATAACCTGCTGCGCTGTTATTGGCACAAGCGTTTTATCGCCCATTTGCATAATAAGAATACTCTTATTCCTAAGGGCTGTTAAAGTAAGCGTTGTGCCCGCTTCCTCAACTTCGTATATGTAATTACTGATTATCATTGCTGTTGTACTTGTAAATGAAACCCCTGTTGCTGGCACTTGACATCTGTTTGCATTGTACTTACTTGCGACACTGAAATTTACCACCACCGCCACTGTCATTTCCTCTAACTTCTCACTGTAATAATTCACCGAAAAACTCTGCTGTGGAAATTCAAAATCACTGTTCGTTTTTGCTTCATACCAAAGCATTGAAATAAAATCTTCGGCTATGCTTGTAAGGTCGCTTTGTAAATCCGTTTGATTTTCCTGCGAATTACTTGCGGTGTCCTCAATATCACAAAACCATGCTCTGAAATTATAAGTAGTGATCTTATCCTGAATGCTTATCGTTCCCGGCAATAATTCTACAAAACAGGCCGGGTAACTTATTTCACCCAAATGAAGCCAATCTATGCTATCACCAAAAAAGAAATGCTTTATCTGCCGGTGACTTTCTGTAAAAGCCTGAATCCTATAAATTATGTTGTTGAGGGTCATTGTAACTTGGTTGCGGTTTGATAAATATTTCTTTTGTTCCTATATCAATCGGGCAATCAAATACATTACTTTCAGGCACCACAACATCAATACCGGCAACCATTTGATAATATTCAGGAAATAAAGTATTTGCGTTCTGCTGTAAATATCTTTTAGCCCGTTGCGCATAATGCCCGGCATATTGCCTGTAATTATCCTGAATCTTTTTTATCTCATTGCCTTGTAATGTTTGCCCATTTTCAGTATTTTTTATTGATACTCCGGCATTCCAAAACTGAGCATTTAAAGATGCTGGTAATTCAGCCATTACGTAATTGCAAACTATGTCAATTAAAAAATTATCTACTAAAGTTTGGTAATTTCCTGAAAGGGTATTTGCGTTTATATTGGTAATTATTTTATTAAACAAAGTACTCCCTAATAAAGGCATAACATAAATATCCTGGACCCGTTTAATGACAGGTAATATAAGCTTTTCATCCACGTTTGTGTGAAGCTCTGTACGGTCTTTTACAACCGAAGGCATTATGATTAATACGTTTAAACTCATGGTTTCTTTTTGATTACAACATGGCTAAAAAATCCGTGCCTGCAGTGATATTCAATAGTGCCGTCATTATTCCAAAACCCGCCTGCACGAAGAAATACATCATAGCCTAATAGCCCTGAAATGGCTTGTATATTTTGCCTGGTGAAATACTTATTCGCCTTGCACATCTTTACGCAAAAGGGGCGGCTCGTTTCGAGTAATTCCGGGCCGTCTGCTTCGGGCCTCTTTTCGTAACTATACCTTACTTCAAACTTTGGTAAAACCTTTTTTACTTTATCTATTCCGGCCCCGCTGTCGATGGCTGCAGCATCTGTTAACTCTTTTTCTTCCGTCTCTTTAAAGCTCGCTTTCTTTGTAAAGACTGAGGTGTAATTATTACGATCTTCACCAAACGCAAGGAAAACCATCGCAACGCTTTCATCATCTTTAAATGCATCTGTGTAATCATTATCGTTCATTGTAGCTGCTTCGAATAATAATTCCTTTACCTGATGGCTTGAGCCTTTAAAACTGATGGCTGCAAATGCTTCTTCTTTGCCTAATATTTCATTAATATCAGCGTCCGTTAGCATGAGCCCGGTTTTAAGTAATACCGCAGCCGTTGCCCTTGTAATCTGTCCTTTTGAATATTGGCGAATAATTCTTAATAACTGCTGATGTTGTTTAGCGGTAAGGTTTTTAATATTTTCATTTACCTGCATCTGTTCAGAAGGTGCAATAGTTGTTGGCGTAGGTGTTACCTGTCCGGGTACTTCCGGTTTTATTCCAATTGGTGCGTCTGTATAAACCTTAGCATCAATGCCTAATTTTTCAAGCAACCATGAACGCGGTGCAGCTTGTAATAATAATTGATCGCTAAAGTCTAAACCTATTGGGTCAACCGGCGTTAATATAAACTCAGTACCTACATTTAAAATAGTGGCGAAGTAATTAACAATGTTTTCGATCTGCTTTTGCTTTCCTGTTACATAGGTGTTTTTGAAAATATCGTATGCTGTTCTTAATTCATTCCCGCTTCCAAGTTTACCGGCCTGCTGAATACCAAATAACAAAGGATGCGTTACACTGTGTGCTGCAAAAATGTTGCTGGTTATTAAATTGTCAACTTGTGTAAAATCTTCTTTGGTTAAATCGCTTGTGCCAAGATCTTCAATTACAGGCGGCTGTTCTGTTGCCTCTGTAAACGCTATAATAATTTTTTCTCCTGTACTGCCGCCATATTCATTTCTGAATTGCTTTGTTACTTCCCTTCGCCCCTCCGGTGTTGGCTTACCGTTCCTGAAGATGATAAACTTACTCCCGCTGAAACCTGTTTTTGCATTCGTTAAAGTATGCTTCGATACTTCAATATCAGATTCAATAAAGTTTATTGCTGCCCACCAATCGGGTAAAGCGTAAACCCCGGAGCCTTGTTTATATTGCTTGAATGCAAACAAAGAAGATGAACGTAGTTTAGGATCGAATGCCGGTAAAAAAATCGGTTTCTCCCCCCGATCTTTCCAATCGTTTTTAAACTGAAATTTTGTTTGTGGTTTATTGCAACGGATCTTCTCGAAAGGTGTATGAAATAAAGTGAATGATGAACCGATAATATTCGGGATTACCTGTAAATAAAAGCCGCCGTAAGTCTCAATATCAGCAATACATTTTTTGAAAACTTCATCATACTTTTTGATAAATATTTTACTGGCAGGCGTTTCCTGAACCGCCTTTAAACCATTACCGAAAATGTATGAAACTTTGCCGTTAATAATTGCTGCGTGTTTGGCAGATTTATTATACAGCCTGGTTAAAGTAGTTGGGTATAAATTATCAGTACCGAAACGAACATAATCTTCTGCTTTGAGTTCTTTAAACTCAGGCATTTCGCAATCTGAAAAAGCTAATTTGATTATGTTGTTTACTTCCATGTTGATTAATTTGAAGGCGTATATCCCTTATAAGTTGCTGCCGGTTCATAACCTGAAAAAGCAAAGTTTGTTGCAGCGGCAAGTTTCATTTTACCGTTTTCCATTTCTAAGCCAGAACCTAATTCAGTAATGATGTAATGCCATTGCCCCGGCTGCTTGCCGGAAAATAAAACAGATGTATTTATTAAAAATTCATTGTATCGATCCTGATAATTACTTATATCCTCAGTACTTGGTATATCGAATGAAACAGTTTCTTTTGTTACTACCTGCGTAAATGCAAAATGATATGTCGGATCACTTAATGTTTTCTTTTCATTCAGCGTTACTATTATTGAATCTTCTGTACTATCAGCAGTAAGGTGAAGCATTAAGAATATTTTAAAAGCGAACCGTTTTAATGATTCGCTTTTTGTTTATTATCCAGGTGTCTGCAGGGCCGAAACAATTGTTGAATCAACTTTATAAGCAAGGTATTTTTCTTCACCTTCAAAGTTTAATTGGTAGCCATTTTGATCTGCTAATACTTTTCCGGTCTTTGCGCCGTAAGTCAATAACCTTAAGCCATAATCAGCGCCGTAATACCAGCCAACCCCCATTTCGTCAACAAGAACAAAAATTAATCTGTTCTTTGCCAGTAATTCAATTTCATTACGGGTTGTAACGGACATTCCATTGATCGGGAATTTAACAGACTGCTTAACTGAACGCGTGCCGGTTTCTGGCTTAACTGTACCGGCATCGTCTCCCTCTGCTGTATGGGCCTGTATGTCGTATTTACGAAAGAATTTACCTGTTGCTTTTGTGATTGCGGAAACAACTCCTGCTGTTACAGTGTAAGCGGTAATATTTGAAAACTCGATTAAGTAAACAGTTTTTACCCCGCCAAAATAATCCTGGCAATCCTGTACATAGTCTTGCGTGAGGCTACATGACATAATTATTATTTTTTAATTAGTTGTAAATGGTTCCCTTTTATTGGAACGTTTCTAAATATCCGTTGCCTGTAAGTGTGCATCGTAATATTTAAATCATCTGCACATTTATTTCTATTATCCCAAACCTGACCAGTTATTAAGCATTGCACTTTATGGGTTCTGTTTATTAAGCTTTGATCTGCTGCTTTTTTAAGCCCGGCTAAAACCTTTTCTTTTACATCTTGTGGCATCCTATAACCAGTTCGGGAAATTCTTAGCTTATCTTTAGTTTCTTGCGGCATTGATAAACCTGATAGCCAAGTTTTTTTGCCGTAGTTCGGGTTCTTATCCCCTATCTTTCCCGCCCTACACTTCTTCCTTACTGATTCAACATTATGTTCAAAAATTGTTCTACCGCCTGCGCCCCCGTATGCCATATTAACAAGCGTCCCACCTTCAATACGCAATCCATATTTTGCTATGTATTGCTTTTCTATTTCAAAGGATTCCTGTTCTGTTAATCCGTCCGCTATCTTTACTACTGCCAGACCGTATTTAGCAACTGCGCTATGCCAAAATTTACTTCTTCCCGCCAATGATTCAGCCCTGTTATCTGTACCTTTCCCTATATAAAAGAACTTATTTGTAACCGGGTTAACATGTGCGTAAACGTAGAATTGCAACTGGATTTTATTTAAAAAGGGCGGCGATATTTTCACCGCCCTTTGGTTTTAAGATATTGGATTATTAACCGAGGTATAAGGTGTTGAAAGTCTGATTCCTTACAAGTGATTCCAAAGTGAAAATACACTTGTAGAACATTGTATCTGCATTGTTCTGCACCTTGTTGATCTCCAGGTAAGTAGTATCATCAAGCAAATCAGTACACCAAACGAAATTTCTTTTAGTTCCCAGTATCATACAGTTTGAAGGCAGTGGAACAAATTTTATTTCGATACCCTGAAAGCTGTAAGTTTTCTTTGCTATGTCAACCAGGAAAACATCACTCTTGTAAGTGTTGGCCGAATTGTACTGATTAATCAGTGGTAATTGATCGAAAGGAGCGTATATAACCGGCGTATCTGTTGCGCTGTGCAGCAACGCTGTGTTAGCAGCTGCATACAATTTACCCCACTCCGTGAATATGTTTGAACTTGTGATAGTAGTGCCGGCAACTTTGATACGTGTACCAAGTGCGCCGTTGTTGTAAATCATTTTAGTTACAACGCCATCAATTAAACGTGAAGTTGCGGCGGCTGCATATGTCTGTTCTGCTGCACCAACTGAACCTTGACCTACACCGGGAGTTAGAGCGGCAATCGCTGTTTTTGTTGCAGTGGTAGCACCATTCCAAAAGGTTGTTTCTGCAAGGGCCGAAATATAAGGCGCAATACCGTTTAATACGGTTGCTTCAAATTCACTTGATGCAAGATTCCATGCGCCCTGCTTCATATCCCTGCTAAACCTTCCTGTGCGCATTGTTTCCATATCGAAAGTATCGTAAGCCATAAACTTGTATGGGGTTACAATAAGATCGGTAACGCCAATTGTACCGCTTGCTGAAGGTGCGCCAGAGCTGTAAGCCTGCAAAGCAACAGTGTGCGCCGTGTTCGTAAATATGGTGTTTGCTTTAACATCGTCTGCGAATGTTACATAACCCTTTTCAATGGTGTTATTAGAGAATAATATCTCTCCGAGTACATCTTTATAGGCATTACCCCTGATGTCAACTTTTGTATAAGATAAAGACATGGTTTAAAAATTTTGTTTTTGTTTTGAATATTGGATTTACTAAATAATTTAGCACTGATAAAGAAAAAAAAATAACCGCTTATTGTTTGCCTTTGGGTTTTGCCAGAACGGGCTTTTTAATTACTTTTTAGACTTCGATTTCTTTTCGTCGTTATCTTGTTCAAAATCTTCTTCAGATGCCCGGCCTGCATCTAAAAGATGCTCAGCAATGGTATCAGTAAGATTTTCATTGGTAATTAAAGAGCCTTCGCCGTAAGGCCTTAATGAAACGCCTTCTTTTAATTTATACTTTGCCATAATTATACAATTGTTTTATCAGCTTTTCTAAGCTGGTGTTTTTGGTACGGTGTCAACTCCTCAGCGCCTTTTACTTCTTCCAAAGGATTACCGGCTAAACCTTCGCCAATGCTTTCTATTGCAGCGAGCATGGTTTTTAAAGTTTCTTTCAGATTTGCGTTTTCAGCTTCAATCTTCGCAAATCCTTGCTGGTAAGTTGCAATTGCTGCATCCCTGGTTGCTTCTTCCTGCTTCCTGCGGATCTCATAACCAAAACAGTATTCAAATACCGCTTTCATTATTGTAGCCATCTTTTGCAAATCAGGAGCAACAGCACCATCTGCGAACTTCTGTAATGCGCTTTGCATCTGTTCAGGTGTTTTCATTTCTTCTACTGCTGGTTCTGTGGCGGCTGCTGCCGGTGTTTCGCATTCGGTAATCAAACCACCAGCAACAGTTATTTTAGTGCCATCTGCTAAAGTATATTCAGCATCGGGGGCCGGTGCGCCTGCGATTGTAACCATACCGCCTAAATCAAGTTTATCAATGGTTAAAACCCGTCCATCTGCAATAGGGTAATCAACTGAAACCGCTGCGGGTGCCGGGGCTGCAGCCGGTTCAAAACTTAATGCCGTTTTAATGAAAGCTGCCATCTTTGTGAAAGCTTCTTTGTAGCTTATTTTTACTTCACTCATTTTTGTGTTATATTTAAGATTTCCTCGAATTCGTTGTATTCTTCTGCGGTTAAAGTTTCTGTTTCTGGCTCGCCTTCTTTTTGATAGTTAAATAAACCTTCAACTGAGAACCCTTTTACTAAACCTGTTTTGATTGCTTCCCAAACTTTAGGATTATTCACTTTAGCAGATATAAACCAGCTACCTTGCGGTGCATCTTCAAAGCCTTTCATTGGTGCTATCCCCCTGGTATCATCGCAGATAAAACTTTCAAATATTGTAACCCCTTCAACTTTCATTTCAGGGTCATGCATAATATTGAAATTGTTATTATAGCCAAGAGCAAAAAACTTCTGTGCTATTTTATAAACTGTTTCGGGTGCGAAGAAAATATTGTACTCGCCAAACTGTTCATCTTTGCGATAAATCAATTCATTTGCAGCGATGGCGAGGCCTGATATAATCATTCTTTCATCGTCAACCGTTGCAAAAACTTCTCGCTTCTGTTCTTTAAAGGCTAAGAAGTTTCTTTCAACTGCGGGTTTATCAACCAGTGCCATTGCAGATACAGAAACCTGACTATTATCAGATTCATCTATCAACAATTGATACACTGGTAAACTCATTGTGTAAAGTTAAACAGGGTATAAATAATGAAAAGCAGTTTGCTAAACTTCTTAGTAATGCAATACTAAAATAGCTATCTTTGAGCAATCAAATGAGTACTACTATTTATCAAAAAGTAGATGAAATAAAAAGGCCGCTACGTGTTGGTGAAAAGTTTTTAGTCCCTTGTATTGTAAGAAAAGAGTATGAAGATTTAAACAGAAAATATGTTGAATATATTACCCCTGTTATAAATCACCCGCACAACGATAAAGAGAACGGACAAAATGAAATCCATTACCATGCAGACTTTAGATTTATAAACCACAATTTCAAACTAACAAGAAAAGGAAAGAAAGTCGGCATTTCTTTTAGATCGCATTCAAGGCATATTTTTGCGGATAATTTAAGACCTGAACTTAATATTGACGGCGAACTGGTTTACATTTTATTACCTGTTATTAGTGAGCATTTTTTATACAACACCGAGTCAGAGCAAATCAGTAATAGTAAGCTGAAACATAATTGCATTTACAAAGGGAAATGCCCACATAGAGGTTACGAATTATCACAAGTAAATGCGGTTAACGGCGTTATTCAATGCCCGTTACATGGTTTGAAATTTGACGAAAAAACAAAACAACTTTTAAAAGATTAACCCAACCTTGCCGCCCTGTTGATTTTTGCGTTGCGTTCAGCACTATCCTGCACATCTGAATCTAAAACAAATACCCTTCCGGCCCCCGCTGCGGCTGCATTACCTACGCCCTGAATACTTGCGCTATCTAAGCTGGTTGAAGTCTGCGTTGGTAATATAGGCGCTGATATTGTAGGCGCTGAAGGCGAACCGCCAGAACCACCACCACCGGGAACATTTACCGCAGTGATTGCTTTAATCGATTTAAAACCCGTTGCAATAACAGCGGCAACATTTGCAACCTTTGCAACAACATCCCAGGGAGACGGTAATGTTGATTTTTGTTTTAACGCTTCTGTTGCACCCTGAAAGGTGTTTATTGTAGCCGTAGCAATAGCAAGTCCTTTACCAACTGCGGTTTGTTTGCCTATAATATCTCCGATTGCATTAAGCCCCTGTATTTCTGATTCATTGATTTGCTTTTTTTGTTCCTCACTTAATTTACTGATTTGAATATCAGCGTTGGCGTATTCTAATTTTGTGATCGAAAGTTTACCAAGTTTATCTTTTTGGTTCTGAATTTCAGCGGCATCTGCTGCTTTCTTTTCTTCTGCATCTTGCTTTGCATACTTTTCTTCCAAAGCCTGAACTTGCTTTAAATATGCCTCACGAAGTTTTAAATTACTTACTCCCTGTTGCGCAAGAATTAAAGCGTCCTGGTCGAATTGTTTTTTTAATTTATTCAATTGAAATGCACGGTCATCAGCTCCGGTTTTTTCTCTTGCTGCATCTTCTATTTTTTCAGCTTCAGTAAGTTTACGGGCTAATTCTTTAGCATCTTCCAACTTCTTTGCGTTGCGTTCTTTTTGCTTGGCAGCGGCTTCTTTCGCGGCCTGCTCGCGTTCCTGAATTTCTTGTCTTTCAGTACTGGTTATTTGCTTATCGATCCTGCGAAGCTCATTCGCGTTCTGTGTTTCAACCCTTATTTGGTCGGCTTTTATTTTTTGAATTTCAATGAAGTTCTTTTTATCTCCGTCTTTCTCTAAAGTAAGCTGAGCGATTTTATTTTCCGCAACCTTTCTTGCTAATTCAATATCGTCCTTTGCGTTCTGCTCACTATCCTTTTTTAAGTCCTGCAAAGCCGCCTTTCTTTTTGCAATAGGAATTGTATCATCGCCCGCCTGTTCACGCAATATTGCCAGCCTTTTTTCTCTTTCTGCCTGCTCTAAATCATTCGTAGCCTGATCTCTTGCAAGCTGTTGTGATTGTTTGGTTAGGTCGGCCATTTTATTATAAGCATCTGCAGCCGCGTTTCCAACTTCTTTAATATCATCCAATGCGCCGCTAAAATCAAACGTGAATACTTTATAAATAGCGTCGCCAATTTTTGAAAGGCTATCAAGTAAAGCTTGCCCGGCTGCTTTTATTCCGGCAAAAACCTGTTCAATCTTTTCGCCGCCTTCAAAAGTATTTGCAAAAGCTTTATAAACAACTTCAAGAATTGCAACTAAAGCAGTAAGTATTAATATGATAGGATTTGCAGCAAGCGCCCGCAATGTATTTAAGAACCCTTTTCCGCCTTCCTCTGCTCCCTTTAAAGCCGGTACTGTGTTTTGAATTTTGTTTTTAAGCACATCGAAAGCCCCGCCGCCCTTATTAGTGGATTGCTCCATTTCCTTTTGAGCGTCGGTTAATTTCTTTTGCGCTTCTGTATATTCCTGGCTTCCAACCTTTGCTTCATTAAGGGCTTTTTTTGCGTCCTTAATAGCCTGATTCATTTCGTTGATACTTTTCGTACTCGTTCCGGTATCAACGGAAATCTTACCTTTTATTTCTACGTCTGACATATTAATAAATTTTGCTAATGAGTTTTATAAGCTCAACCGTACATGTGTCTTCCTTTGTGGTATTAAAATCCACAATTTTATTCAACCTGAATAAATTACCATCCACATATTTGTACTTGCTGAAATCAAGATTATAAATGTCTTTGTAATCCAATTTTGCAGTACATGTAACCAATCGTGAATCTTTGTTTGTAATCTCTGCCATGTAAGCACTCCAATAAACATTGAACTGATTTACATTCAATGCCCCGGTTACAAGCGCAAAGAACAACTCTTTTGGTACGCCGAATTGATTATCATTAGCCGGGTTATCGGGATCGTCTAAATGCCCCGCATATCCGTATTTTGTGTAACTGGCATAAGTCGAAGATCCGGCGGCATTCTTTAAAGCCCAACTGGAAACCCCTGTTATTTTTCTTGCCTGAAGTATTCTGATATTACTATCAATTGTTTCTTCGTTTCCGTTGCTGCTTTTAAATATTGTGCTGTAAACTTTATCTTCTCCGCCATAACCTACCAACACAGTACCGGAAAAACCAATTTCACAAGTCTGTTTATTTACTGCGAATTCATATTGGCTGTCATATATGTAACTGCCGTATGTTTGGTTATACCTTTTTGTGTACAAGTCGTTATAATAATCGCTGTCTGATTTAAAATTGAACTCATAAAATTTTGCGTTAAGTTCACTCATTGGTTTAACCTTAATCGCCTTGCTCCGGTCAATTTTACTACTCCAATCTTCTGAAGATGCAGAGGCAAAGAAATCTATGAACGGTTCTATTTTTAAAGTCTTATTATCGTTTTGATCTTCATAAACGTACAAGTTAAAAAGCTTTACAATCCATGAAAAGAAATCCACCTGAAGGATATTTTTCGGGATTGAATCATTCATCGTTACTGTATCGCCGTAACTTATTGGAACGGGAATACTTGCCGCTGCATTTATTGTAAGTGTGCCTGAAGTAAATGTGAAACTGTAGTTTGTTATTGAACTACTTACGGTTACCCAAAATTCAAGATAATCACCTGTTGTTAATGATACATTCACGGAATCCGACCACCCGCTCGAAAGCGTCGCGCCGCCTATATTTGGGATTGTTTTACTTGCTATTACTGAACCATTTTTTTGAAGTTCAAAAGCAATCGTGTTTGAATTGGTTAAATAATTGTAAGCTAAGCTAAAATCTACTGTTGTAAGTATTGCCGCCCCGGTATAAGTAAATCTATTTGCCGGTGTTGCGTCCGGTGTAAATAAGCCCCCGCTGAATGTAGGGAAATTTAACCGCGCTGTGTTTGTTGTTGCGTAAGATATTACGGTTTGATTTGTTGCCCGTGACGCTGTTAGTAACAATGATGTTGCTGTACTTAATACCTTTTGATTATGCGGGATAATCTGCCTCAAAAATCTATCTGTGCTGAACAAAGCTGAGGTGTACGTATATCCTGCAGCCTCAAACATTTTATCCAGGTATTCTTTTGCAAATAAAGCGGGCCTGAACGTTCCAATTTTCCAATCATGTTTACCTGTTGAGTAAGTACCATAATCAGTAAGCGGATAATAATAACCGGACCCGCCATTGTCATTATCCCAGCTATTTTCAATATTCGTTTCGTTGTAAACGTGATCGTAAGCGGAAAAATCAAGTTCCTCTAATTTCTTATTATTCAAAGCTGAGATAAGGCCGCCAAGTTCGCCAAATACAACCACTTCATAATCTATCATTCCGTCAACATTATTCACCTGCATGAGCCTTAGAATACCTTTAAAGCATTGTATGTTATCATTGAAAATATAAGCAGATGCAGAAACAGCGGGATTGAAATTTATGTTAGCGTTTTTCTTTGCCGGATCGTAATCATTGGCGGCTGATACATCGAAAATATTACCAAAGAAAGCATTGTTTAATTTGGTCCCCGGCAAAACAATAGTTTTACTGAACGTTGAATTTTTACTTGCAAAAGTTGAATTACCCTGTGCGTCCGTTGGTCTTATATCATCAATAGAAAAAGTTAATAATGCGCTTATACTTTCGCTTATATCTAATTCGTACCCCTCAACAAATAGCTGCATCATATTACTGAAATTGACTTTTGTAAGAAGATCCAAATTCCAGGTTAACCATAAGGTTATTTAACCCGTCAACAACCACCTGCTTATAATCATAATTCGTTTCGGCAATCACAACCGGGTAAAGTGTACCGGCATCATCCAAATAAACTAAAGGGCTGTTTACCAACTGTGAAAGCCAGATATATTCATCATCCCCTAAAAGATCGGTGCTTACCTTTAATTTTTCCGTGTACTTAATCCCGAACATGCTTCGCTGAGGATGCATGATTGATCCTGACTTAACAGATACAACCCCGCTTCCGTCAACCCTGTATGGTAACTGTTGCCATTCCTTGCGTTCAATATTTGTAGTGGTTTTTGAAACCTTGTGAAAGCTCATACTTTCAAAGCCGCCATACTTGTTTAAAAAGTGCAAAGCATACTTTGTATAAATCGTTTCACATATAACCTTTACATTATAAGTAACCCCGCCAAGCACAACCGTATAATCAGAGGTTGCACCCACTGCGATATTAATATTCTGTATCGTATTTGCAACCGTTGGCGTTATTGTGGTTGTGGCCCCGTTAATCACAACGTTAAAAGGCGTTGTTGTTGTGGCAAAGTATGGAAGATAATAAGTTGTTGTTGTGCTGAATAGTTCAATCGTTAGCGGCCTGCTGGTTGCTGGTTTATTGGCATAAGCAGAAAATAAAGTAAAATCATTTATTCTGCCATTATAATGATTGAAAAATGTTCTTGTGCTATCGTCCGTTGTCGCTGAGGTTGTTTGCGTAGTGCCAACTAAATAAGTCTCACGAACCTTAACAATTACATCAATTGCGAAAATACCCTGCCCCATTTCAGATTGAAGCGCGGCCTTAATGTATTCACGGATAACATTACCAAAATTAAAGATCCCGTAATTGGTTGTAGGGTTTGGATAAACCTTTGCTGAATAAACTTTTATCCCGCCAATCCACACTTCACCAATATATTGATAATTCAATTTTGTTACATCTATGCTGTTTGCATCGTAACAAGTCCAAACGAGAAAATCATTCACGCTTGAATAAGCCGGTGGATATGCGGTTATTGTCATTTCGGATATTGGTTTGCTAAATTATTTAGCATTAATTAACAAAAAAAAGGCTTTATCAGTTTCCAAAGTTATTAATAATATCAACACGGAGCGCAGCGGCAAATTCACGCTGTACGACTTCCGTCATTTCTTCCGTTGCTTTCTGCCAGTAATGCGTCGGTGCTATACCCTGCCGTTTAATCATGTAAGCAACTCTTATTGCCGCCTGTGTTGTTGTATCGGTAATCTTTTTACGCTTTGTTTCTTTTGCTGATACCGTGATCTTATTCTTAACCGTTGCAAAAGAACCTTCACGGATTAAGTAAGCTTTGATACTGTCAACGAAATCACTTTTCCCGGTAAATGGTTCACCGCGCTTTCGATCTGATTTTTTAAAACTAAACTGGCTACCTCTGTTTTTCGCCCACCCGCTTACACCTTCATCAATAAACTTCGCATACTTTAATGTTTGGATCTCACAACTGTAAACGGTGCCAAATACCTGAACATCTAAAGGAATAGTTTTATCTGCCAGTGCTCCGCTACTTGTTGAATCCGCAGCGTTCAATTGATTGCTTAATTTGTCAACATACACCGCAGCAACATAAGCCAGGGTATTTGCCAAATCTTCAAACTTGACAACTCCGTAATCGCTTGAATTGCCGGTGTCATTCAATAACTGGTCTAACTTACCGTTATTGATTTGATGAAGCTGTGAACTATTTATTGAACGTGTTGGCATTAGTTTATTATTACTTCAGCATCTTCTTTTTCCTTGTTATCCTTCTTTGGTAAAGGTGCTTTTATAAACGGATAAAAGCAGGCTAACCCTGCTTTAAAAAACTTTGAAATTCCTACCCAATGATTAGCGTACTTTCTTGGAAAAATTTTAGCCATTATGTTTTTTGTTTACTCACCCATTTATCATATTGACCTTTAGATTTCAGGTACACCAAAGCATTAAGAAACTCAACAGATGAAATCTTAAAGGTTTCATTCAAAGTTATACCTAAATGATTTGATACTTCTTTCGCTGAAAAAACCCACCCGAAATTTTTAATAAAAGGATGCGTTGTTTTCACCTTATCATCTTCGTCAATCGGTGCAGCAAATAACCACTTAAATTTTTCAAAGAGGCTGTTAAAAGATGTTAAGAATTCCATTACAGATTGATAAACCGCTTTAATATCTTCATTCAACATCTGTTCTGAATCTTCAATATGTTTGCCCCGCTTTTTTAAAATAGACGCGGCAATCTTGTGTAATTGTTCAACTGGCCCCGTTTCCATCCACTTTAAACATTCAAGCAATTGCCCCGCTGTTATCTTTGTCGCATCTGTTTCAAAGCGCTTATCTGATACCGATTTTATTTGCAATTCCTTTTGTAACCTGTCGCAATACTTCACAAACCTTTCTGGCTTCATTAAATTCACCTCCTGTTCTTCAAGATTATACAAGTAGCAAACTGAATAAGCTAATCTTTCAGTATCATCCGGGTATTGCTCGAATAAACTATTGAGATGCTTGTATTGCTTTACTGTCATACTCTGCTTTTAATTGTGCCTCTTTTCTTTTTGCCGCTTTCACATAGGCAACAACACCATTGCCGCCATGCTTAAGGTACATTTTTTTCATTTCTTTTGCATGATCGATAGGAACAGGTTGAGGATGAAAGAAACGGTACTTTTTACCCGGCTCAACTAAAGCGCCCTCTTTCGTTTCAATCATACCGTTTGCGATAAGTTCTGAACCTGGCAATACTTCACTAACCATTCTTTCAATACTCATTGCCGGTAATGCAGCAGCGGCCCGGCGAATAATTTTTAATTGTTTTGCTTTGCCCATGTTGATTTATTTAACACTGTTCATAAAATACCTGCTTAAATTGTATTGTTTCCTTTACCCGTTCAAAGAAATACTTACCAGCCGCCACACCTTCAAATGTTACCTGAGTATAATAAACAAAGGCTCTGATATACCGGGAATCAATTTCTTTGATCTTTCCCCTTAGTGGCCCGTTTATTATCTCAATGGTTTGCATCAATCTTTGAATAAGAATGTTTGGCGTACATAATTAGCCATGCTTATTAAAGCTTTTGATTGAATAATTATAAAAGCAATTGGCAGCGCAATTAACCGGCCTATAAATTTTGCTATTCGCATTCGAGTTGATTTGTTTCTACTGTTGAAATTTCTTTTTCGTACTGCTCAAAGATTACCTTAATAAGCTTCTGCCTGCATCGTAAACAGTTTGGCGTTAAGTCTGTATCATCGCCATCAACTTCTTTTGAAATCTTGCGCAGCATGTCCATTTCAGCGGCGTTTAAATGCTTATCATTGGTTTGCTTCTGTCGCTCCCAGATGTCTATGTTATCTGCGCACCATTGGATTGTTTCTTTTGTCATACTATATTGTTTTTTCTAAGTGAGCAATAATAACCGAAGCTCAATCGCATAAGTTTATTTGATACCTCATTAGTATTCCTTCACTACTTAACAGTGGTTCCTTACACCCATGTTTTCTTCTCCATGTTTCCTGAAAAAATCCTGCTATTGCATCAAATTCTTTTGCTTTTTGGAATGCTATCTCAGTGGGTGTTTCTTCAATTCGTAGTGGCCTCATTGGCGGCGGCCCTATATGCTCAGGTATTTTATTATCCATACTCTATATTTTTTCTCCGTAAATATTAAAACCCATTTTATTTATACGTTCTAAATGAACATAGTAGGCGTTAATATCATCCATGAAGTAATAGAACTCCGCGAGTAACTTATGTACCCACCATTTAAAAGGCTTTTTATGTTCGTGATTTACTTTGCTCCGGGACATATATAAAAGTTTTATTTATCCGAAATCATAGTTGCCGTAATTACCGCCTTTAATAAGTTCCCTTTCAATTACTGCTGTTAATGTGTCCACTTCTTCATCGTGCGACGCATTCGGAAAAGCAGCTAACTGATTTAAGAAAGATTCATTCCAGTGGCCTTCAATCAACATAACCCTTCCAGCTTCCATTTTAGGACTACAGGCGTTAACCCTTGCAACCTTGCTTGTTTCTGGCGGCGTGTCCTCGATAATGTTTAAATCTGTAGTCCATTTGATCTGCTGAACGATTGGCTTACCGTTCGCCTTCGGCTCAATATAGATTCGTGAAAACTCGCTATAACCCTGTTCGTTAACATGGCTTACTAAGTAATTACAAAACTGCGGGAACTCTTTTCTAACCCCTGAATAAAACGTTATGTAAATAATCCCTGCTGATTTGTAGTAACTTAATACCCCGGACGGATCGTTTTTCTTTTTATCGGTATAAGCTGTATCTGCCTGAAAGTTTATTGCCGTTGGTCTTAGCGCCTCTGCTTTCTTTACAACCGGGAACCATTCTTTTTTTATGAGCCCGCCTTCCATTGGCGAAGGCCGCTGCATCATTTGCCCGGAATAACCATAAGAGCCTAATTCGTTTTTAGTAGATTCAAGTCCTTGCCAGCTTCTGCGTATCGGATCGAATAAACCATCTTTATAAAACTCCGCAAGCTCTGCTGGTTTAACATCGCTGCTTAACTCTGCCGGTATGCAAATATGTTTTATTCTTAGCCCGGCTTTCTTTAGTAAATAACCTGTTGTATCATTATCATGCAGCCGTTGCATTACCACAATCGTAACAGTGATATTTGCATCAACGTTTCTGCTGCCTATTGTTTCACTCACCCATTTATTAGCCGTATCCCGTTCCTTCTCACTGTCTGCGATCTGTGGGCTCATTGGATCGTCTAAAATCTTTTGATGCGCATGAACCCCTGTAATGCCACTACCTGTTGAGGTTGTATATCTTTCACCTCTTAACCCATTCTTAAAATGCGTCTTACCGCCTTTAGCTTTTACAGTGAGTTTCGGGAATAAACTTTTAAACTTTTCGCTATTGTAAATATTAAAACACTTTTCTGCTATATCTTCTGCCGGTGTACTGGCATAAGAACCGCAAATAAATCTTTGTGTAGGGTCAATAGTCCAACACCACAAAGGGTACATTTCACTAACAATAGTTGACTTTGAAGAACCTGGCGGAACATTAATAATAAAGTAATCAAACTCTTTCGGCAATCTTTCTTTAACTCTTTCCCCTACCCTTTGTAATTCATTGCATAAATATTCGATATGCCAATTCCAAACCGGATCTTCAGCTATGATAGTGTCCCAAAAATATTGCACGAAGGCATAAAAAGAACGGCGGCACATTGATGCAGCAGCCCTTTTAATTTCTTCTGCCTCATTCTCTATTTTCGGGAGTTGCTGCATTGATGATATGTTTTATTGCCTCAACTGGTACTTTATCCCAATCAATAGCGGAGGGAACGTCTTTACCGGCTGAATCTGTGGCGGCAACCTTATCTGGCATATTATAACCAAGCATTTTATTTAAAATCTCAATTGCCTGTAGCGGGCTAAGTAGTTTTACTTTCCGCATTGTTCCTAATACTTCTCCGGTATCTCTTGCCCGTTCATCGAAACTATCTAACCCGGCAATCATGCCTGCTGTTTCTTCATCCCATTCTGAAATCTGCTTTAGCCCGCCATCAACCGTAAATATGTTAGTAACATCGCCTAAAGCAATTTGAGCCAACCGGGCTATTAACCTTTCTTTCGTTACACCGTGCGTTTTAACGGCCTCTGTTACAATTACCTCACTTTCCCTTCGCCTTACTTCTTCATCAGCTTTAAGCCTATCCGCTACAATCGGGCGGGCCTCTTTCATCCACTTTTCAACTGCCGATACGCTTTTTCCGTAATTTTCCGTAATCTCTCGCAATATTTCCTTCGTGTGTACGCCGGAATAAATACGGTCAACGCATATTTGCACCCCTTTTTCTTTTGATATTTTACGGACTTGTGCCATTTTTTACGGTTCACACTATTTTCAACATTAAATCAATTGCCTTCTTTATATTATCATCAGCAACATTGTACCGGGATATGATAAAATGATCCCTGGTTTGCTCTGGTTTCTTTTTACTCAAATCGTTTTTAATCAAGTCGGTTAACGATACTTCATGCAGTTCTGAAATCTTAATTAACATTGCCGCGTCGGGTTGACATCTTCCTTCTTCCCATGCCCGATAGGTACCTGCTTTAATGCCCAGCTTATCTGATACGGTTTGAGCGGGAACATTTAAGATATTTCGTAACACCCTTAAATTGATTGCAAAACGGCTCATATTTTTATTTTAACGTCTCACTAAAAAATTTAACTGCCACCCGATAAAGTACCCTGTCGTATCATACGTGTAAGAAGGAACCGGCCTTTTGCGCCCATCGCTCCACCAACAGGTATAAAAGTTTCTCTTTTGGTTTGCTGTGTACCTGTAACCCGTTTTAATACTGTCCAATCTCAGCAACAATACTTCGGCTTGTTCTTCCCTGGTTATCTCACAGCCTACTAAACCGGCAATGATTATACAGTTGAGAATCCAAAGGATTAATATGGTTATGATTGTTTTAATGTTTCAGTTTTACTTTGAAGATTGCAATTGCGGGGCATGATGTATTTTTATTGTAGGATAGAAACCGCTCCATATTGCCCCATTTAAGAATTTCAATCTGACCATTTACCCGTACCTGCTCAATTATACAATCGTACATAATCTTTCTTTTTAATCTCTAAATAATTGTAATTCCCCTTTACCGTTCAACTCCACATTCCATTTACCAATCAGTTCTTCGGGGTAATCTGTTGTTATTGAAAATGTTTTGCGACAGCTTACTTTTATTCCGTTATCATTTCCGGGCCTTATTGTTCTTAATCCTTGAGAAAAGAACATATACTCGTAAGGAAACATTTCAATAGCTTTTTTGGACAGGAACCCTATTAAATGACATTCACGGTTTTTAACCGGTGTAAATGTTACATGTGGTATTTCTGCGTTTCTACCCATTACCAACCGATTGCGTCTTTTGTCATAGCCGTAAATTAAAAAAGCCACACACCCGTTAAGATGTATGGCTATCAAGTAGCTCTGTGATTTATTTGTGGGGCGTTTAGATTTGAACTAAAATGCCTGCTTACTTAGGTAATCTTTAAAGTTATAAAGATTTTTACAAACAAGTACTCAAAAGTTTGCAGCCCTTTTTTCGTCTTTAACTAAGCAAGTTGTACTGTTGCCATTTTTATACTATTGAACCCCCTTATTTCGGTTTACTCACCACGATCTTACCCGTGATGAAGTTTACATTTCCGCATTGCTTACAAGGAACTGAGACCGTGCAGCCTTTATTATCCCCTGTTATTCTTACCGGTAATTTCTTACCACAAACGCACTTATAACATTTCTCGTCTGTAAAATTATTTAATGTTCCGTTCTCTTGTGGCATAAAGTTACAATTATTTTTGGTTATATAGTAAATTCTGAAAGATTTAACAGTTTTATATTTTCAGGAAGATATAATACGGGCGTTTACTTCGGCTACAGTTGTTTTGTTATGTTCTAAAAGAATGATTAAATGGTCTGCCCTCGCTTCTGCTTCGTTTTCGTAACAGCCACATCCTTTTTGCTCGGCTTCGTTTTCCCATTCCCAATTAGGAAATGCCGAATCTTCACTACCCCTTCTAATAGTTAAGGTTTCTGATGGTAGCATTACCCCTAATTCAGCAACGGTAAACGCCGGATAATCTTTACCGTCATCACTTTTTAAATCCGGATCGTGATCTGTTGAACCCCGATAAGCGAAGTATGATTGAGTTATTACTCCCAACTCTTTTAAATATTTTGCTTGCTCTAAAGAACAAACCTGATTTTCTATTTTCATTTTCCTTTTATTAAATTGTTTTTAATTCCCCTGAATTCGGAGGTTTTGTTTTTTTAAATATTCATACAGTTTACCGGCATCTGATAAATCAATAATACTTCCGTCTTTTTCTGTTACCATACCGGGTTTATACTTGGCGCCGAAATTTAGTTCCCATAAATAATATTCAATCCAGCTATCCTTATGCTCGTCATTCATTCCTACCTGTAAAAGTTTGACTAACTGATTCTGCAGCCAATGATTTGAATAGGTTGAAATATGGTCGTGTGGTAAAATAACCTGGAACGCTTCACTGCATTTACTATCATGCTCACACTGATTTTTTATAGCTTCAATTGTTTCGATGAATAGTTCTTTTGTAATTGTTAGTTTCATTCTTACTTTTTTAAATAATTATCAATAATATTTTTACAGTGATTGAAGCCTTATTTTGAATACTCTGAGATAATTGCCATAAGTTCGGCCCGGCTCCATTTCTTAACTCCTTTACCTTCGCTTTCCAACCACAGCACTTTTCGTTCTCCGTGCTTTTTTACTAAGCCTTGTCGGTAATTGATAAGGTTACCGTGTAAGAACATATTGCAGCGTGTGCATTGAAGATTCGTATTAACTTCATTGAATCTCATTTTAGAGTGGTGCCCCTGGCTCAGGTAATGCCCGGCCTGGTTCCCTTCGTTACCGCAGCTTATACAACCTTTATCTTTATCCCTTCGCCTTACCCATGCGTTAAATGTGTCCTGTGCTTTCTTTAACAGTTTTGGTAAAGGGATAAGCTTTGCGCTCATTTTTGGTGCTGGCATAATTTATTTTTCTGTGATTATTTAAACGTATTGGCGGTTAATAATACTCAACCAATCTTCTGTTTTCCTTTAATGTTGTTTGTACCAGTTCCTGCGGATTTATCATTAATGAAGTTTTGTAAGTATTAACAACCGATCTTAATCTGTCAATATCATTCTTAAAAAATTCATCAGTATCACATAAATCCTTTATCACATCTCTGCAGTGCATTGCTGTTGTGTGATCGCTTATGGCTGGCATAAACATTTTGGCAATTTCTTTTAAAGAGAAATTTGTGTTCTCAATCATAAGTGTTACGCATACCTGCCTTAGTAGCACTATTTCTTTTTCCCTGGTTTTTCTGCAATAATGCTCACTACTTACACCTGAATAATCCTCAACAACTTTAAACACATACTTTTTTACTTTAGTGTTTAATTCAACATTCATAAATACTTTACGCTTTGTTCTTACAGCGCACTGGTTAAGATTGTAATTCCTTAAAATCTCGTTAGCCATGTAATCCAAGCGGCGTATTTCCATATCAATGTTTTTGATCTCTAAAACCGCGTTTCTCATTTCCTGAACCGAAAACTTTCCCATAATTTTTTATTTAAAAGATTTTTAATTTACCTTCTGCCATTTGTGAGTTAAAGAAATCCGCAACGGCTATTTTTTTGCACTGTTCCTGAATGTGGTCGTTATAAGTTTTATCTTCTTTCAGCATAGCTAAATGTTCAGCCATCGTTTTGAAATCCTTAGCCTCCTTAATTTCCTCTACCTGCCTGCAAGCTCTTTGTTTTATCGAGGCCCGTTGTTCTTCGCTCAGAGTTAATAACCCGGCTTTAACCAGTTTACCGTATGTGTACGGGTTAACGAATTGAGGAAGTTTGTTTTTCATGGTAAACCAGGATTGATAAGCTTCCTCAATAAATTCCTCTTCTGTCATTACGGGAGGTGGTATAATTTTTTCCTCAACCACTTCCGGGATCTGCTGAATAATCCGAACAGCATATTTCAGGTAAGCCTGAACCACATCAGAGAAATATTTTGCACTGAAATTTTGGTAATGCTGCCCATCTTTACCAAGATCAATTTTTCCGGCAATAAGCATTGTAAACGCATTTTTTACTTCTTCGTCCGTAAGGTGACCGTATAAATGCACCACAGAATCTAATAGCAGCGCCATAGCGTTACGATCTGGCAGGTTTGCAGGTGTTACTCCTACCAACTGCGCAAAAGAGCTTAAAATAGCACTTAAATCGCCTAATTGGTATTGGCGCAAAAGTTTACCTTTACCCTTAACCTGAATCACCGACCGTTCCAAGTCCGTTAAAGTACTCAGCGTTTGCTTTGACCTGATCAGTGAAAGTTGGTTTGTAGTTGTTTTTATTATTTCCGTTGTTGAATCCATTTTTATTATTTTTTGCGTTGCTTAAACTTTGGAAGTTTCCCGGCTTTGATAACTGGCATAAACTGAACCGGCTAAAGTGTTGATCTGATTTGGCAAACTCTGCCAGTTCACCCCACCGGGTTTTTATGTGGTTAATCGTTTTAGTTTCTGCGTGTTCAATTTGAAAGTTTTTTATTCCGTCGCTTTCACAAATCATTTTTGCGATTTCAAAAAGGGCCGGGTAATCTGTTGAAACCAAAGAGGCATAGTTTTTAAAACTTAAAATCCATATTTGAAGCATTTCAGGGATTAATAAATTTTCTTCGACACCTTCTTTTTTTAATAAAACATCTTTATTTTCATTTTCATTTTCTAAAGGCATCGTTTTGGCATATGCATTTGCATATGCACTTGCATCATTATCGCCTTTTTTCCATCTTTTGTTAGCACTTTCTGATTGTTTTTCTGAATGTTTTTTCCGTTTATTTTTTTCCGCTTCCATTCTTTCATTAAAGAATAATCCTGTTTCGGATTGCTTAAACTTTTTTTGGATAGTAGGCCATGATGGGCCAAAGTCTGAACCAAGAACTGTTTTTATTTCCTCTAATGAAAGCGGGCCTGAATTAAATTGAGCCGAAAGAATATCCATATAACAACCTTTTAAATGCCGGGTAAAAGTCATTGTTCCGCCGTTCCAATCATTCCAATACCATAAAGTAGCCGGGTCTTTAGCCATAATTAAATTTTATTCGTTACCCATTTATTATGTTTCACTTTTTTGCAGGATTCAAGTACTTACTAATTATACAATCCCTTTCCTTTTTCGATGCACTGTTTTTTATATAAATCGTTGTTTTCCCGTCTATCTTATAAGAACTATACCCCGGCCTTAATTCTTTTACTTTTGGTTGGTACCGCTTAACCTTTGGTCTGGCTTTAAACGCTGCATCAATAACCTTCTTTCTTTCACCTGTTATTCCTAAATGACCTGCTTTAGCCCTTATCTTTTGCGGTGTCGTTTTGCAGAATGTTTCCATGTCTGCCATTGAAGCCGTTGTGTAATTCAACCTTAAATAATCTTCTTCGGCTTTAGTCCATATTTTTAAAAGGTGTTTGGATTTGTAAGGCATTTAAAGCAATTGCATTTGTTGTAAATAAGGCGCTAATCGTTTTTCAGATAGATCACAATACTCTTTACTAATTTCACTGCCTATCCAGTTTCTTTTTAATAAATGCGCCATCTTTAAAGTTGTGGCGGACCCGGCAAATGCATCGTAGATTAAACCGCCTTCGTTGGACCAAGAAAGAATTTGATCTTTTACTAAACCTTCGGGGAATGGCGCAGGGTGGCCAGTAGATGAATTTCCGCATGCATAAGTGAAAATATTTTCAGCGCTTTTAAATTCATTTGTTGTTATTAATTCATCCCGCCTTCTAAAAACACCTTCCTTTGTATTAGACCCTTTTCTACTCCAATTCTTAGACTTCCCAGCTTCTTTACAAGGAACTTTTTTTGGGTTAAAAACATTCGGCCTACCCTTACTCAAAATGAACATATACTCAAATGCTTGCTCATATCTATTATGATTTTGCGGTGCATAGTTTTCTTTCCTATAAATCATTGTATCATGTAACCTAAACCCGCACTCTTTAAAGAATAATGCCTGAGTAAAACTTGTGCCTGTTTCAGATCCGTTAACTGTTGCATCACCAACAACCCAAACCACTACGCCGCCGAATTTTGTTACTCTGTATAAGTGCCGGGCAATATGCTTGAAAGGAAACTTAAACCCTTTGTAATCCCCCAGTTTATCGTATGGCGGAGAGGTAACAGTAAGATCAATAAAGTTGTCTGGCATGCGTTGCATTGTATCTAAACAGTTCTCATTATATAGAGTATTAATTTCCATTTCTCTTTAACCTTTCTTTTAGTTTTTATTATACAAAAAACTTTGGGCAAGTAATTGTTGGCTGGTAATTATGCTTGCCATCATTTAGACAATCAGCTTTATGAGATTCATAGTAAAAAGAAATAGAAGTTGTGTATGTGTAAATTTTCCCGCAATTACCACACTCCTGTTGATGTAGTGTATTTTCTTCGTAACCATAGCCATCATCGTGATTTACATCATTATCCGCATTACAATAAGGGCATTTAATATCTCTCATATTTTTATTTTAAAAGTTCATTCCATTTGTTAGTGAAAATCAATTTTACCGGCTTCGTTTCTTCTACTAACTCAGCTTTAGTTAAGTGCCATCCTTTACAATATTTGCAGTAATAAAACCTTATTTCACGCCTGTATCTTTTACGGGCTTTTTTATTCCTGTTAATAGCTGATTCAGCTTCATGCAGGGTGAATATGGTTTTATTGGAGCTACACATTTTGAAACATTACCGTTTGTTCATTTGGTGCCGGGATTTGTATTTGCAAATATTCTGCAGCCCACTGCCAGACTTCTCCAAGAAAAGTATTGAAAGCAACCGTTTTTAAATCTGCCGTGCTACCCGCTAATATTATTTCATCGCCGTTGCTTTCATTCTTCATTGACTTCTTTAAAAACAGATGCTTCATAATTTCATGCGCATCATCATTTGTCTTTACTTCATTGTAGCCTATATTTTTTAGCCCCTGTTTAACCATTGGTACTACAATGCCCCAGTAGTAAGCATTTTGGTTTAGTGATCGCTTTTTAAAAGCCTCAATCCGCACCAAATATTTACCCTCTGTTAATGCTGCAAACGAATTGCGAACAGTAGATTTATTTTGTATGCCTGAGTGGTTAATATGGAGAATGAAATCCATTAAACTTTTTCTATTATTACTGCATTAATTTCATTATTCTGCTGCGCTATCATCACCGGATTATAATTTGAAAAATACATTTGTTGCGCAGCTTCCGGCCCTTGTTCAGCGTAAACCCTTTGGTATGCTTCTATGCGTTCATCCTGTGCTTTTTCTTCTGCTATTTTCTTTGCTCTCCATGCCTCAACATCAAAAGCTTTTTCTTTACGCTGTTCAATGAAAACTTTATGCTTAGGCTTTTCCGGGCCTGAACCTTCGCAGTAATTATCCGATCCGCAATTAGGGCAAAACGAATAGCTCTCTTCGCCCACTTCATCATCTTGCGTAATGAGTGCTTTAAAGTTTGTTTGGCATGAGTTGCAGTAGTACATGGCTAAGCAGCTTTTGATTGTTCTATCAATTTTGTTTCAACAGCTTTTGAAATCCTGAAAAACTTCTTCAGCTTTTCAATACTACTTTTACCCTCTTTCATTTTTGCAACAGCGCCGGTAAACTCTTTTGTATTTTCATTTAGCCAGGGAAGTTCATTTGATGTTTGGTTTTTATCAACCAGCTTACTTGTTGGTGTTGGCGGCTGAGATGCTTTATTTGCGTCGTCATCTTCTTCAATATTCAACCCCAATACAGAAGCAAGGGCATAACGTCGCTGGTAAGTGATAGCACTGCCTTTGCCTTGTGGATCGTTTTTGGTTGGTGCCATGAAATAATCTGACTGTAAAAATTCTCCGCTATCAGCGTGCATTAAAATTGTTGTTAGGCCGTTATCTCCGCAAGGGAACTGGGCGAATGATAATCCGCTTTCGTTTAATGGCATCTGTATGGTTTCAAGTATGTTTGACAAGCTTGCATACTTGCTATGAAAGAAAGGGTTTGTAGCATCTTTCTTTACGGATTCAACCTTTACGTGAAAGGTTATTAAGGCTTTCGCTATTGCGGCGATTGAGGCGCTTTTTTCCATTTTACTTTTTTTTATTTTGAATTAAGAGGATATTCAACAGCAGCCATTCCTGCTGTGATTTCGTTAAGCCGTTAAGTAAATCTTTCATAAGAAAAATTTTTGGGGCCAGCGCACACACTAATATTTAATACTGGCCCCGTTTGGTTATGAAATAAAATATGTGGCTTGTGTTCGCAGCTTATCAAACCACCTGCAAAACTCCTATCGGTTGTTCTGCTATATTTTTAAAGAACTTTGTTTTTAAAAATGTAACCCCGCATAGAAATACAGGGTTAATTGAAATTACCCTTAACTTCTTTTAAACCCTATAATGCCTATTGTGCAGTACCAGGATTTATTGAAATACGTTGTTTGAAACATTACTTTATTAACCCACAATCTTGCTGTTACCGAACCGTATAAATTACTTTTAAATGTTACCGGCTTCACTGTGTAATCAAGATCGTTTGTTACTCCGCCAAGTAAATGAATCCCTGCGCTTTCGCTGAAATCATATTTAACACCGGCATTGAAAGAAGGCGCTATTGTACCGGATAATGAGCCGTGTAAATCTGCTTCTATTAAGAGGTTTGATTGAGTATAACCAACAACCGAATGAAGTAGCAAATCATAGCCGGTTTTGTTTATTACGGCCCCGCCACCGCCGCCGAAATATATCTGTGCGTTAGTTGTCAGCGAAATGAACAGTAAAGCGATAGTGAGTTTCATTTGTCGTTTTTATATTCGTTATAACAGTTGCGGATTATTAAGAAGATCCCGGCTGCAGCAATCATATATATTGCCGCAGATAGTGTTTGGCCCATGATTAAGCGTTTAAGATTTCGACCATAATACCATCATCGCAATACGTTGCTTCTTCTTCACTTTCCAGTGTTGCGTCGTAACCTTCTTTAATATTAAACTCATAACCGGCTTTTCTTTTGCGTTCCATTGAAATGTAAAAATCAACGGCCCATAAAGCAAGTGGAAGGATAATAACGAAGGCAATAATCGTTTGCATGGTTGAGGTTTTATTTATGAAGGAATAGTTTCGAGTTGCGCAGCGTGATCGTTCAGAAGATTTGCAAAGACAGGATTAACGTGAGCGTTAGCGGTTTTAATAACTTCGTTAAGGTTATCAGATGCGGCGCAAATTGGCCGGGCGTTGCTTTCATTGCCAGGCAGTAAACCAAGTGCCCGTTCCATTGGCTTTTTAATAAGCTCAACAATTATTTCAGAATAGGCTATTAAGTAAAATTCTTTCTCCTGAACATCGATTGCGTTCTCAGCAAGTTCTAAAGCGCCTACTGCTTTGTAAAGAAGTTTCTTTTGTTCCTGTAACATGTTATTTCGGTTTAAAGCGGTTAAATAAATAATTTTGATGAATCCTTATCATTTCTTCCTCTGCTTCCTTAGCCTTACTTTTTTTCTTTTGCTTTTATTCACATTCGGGGCGCAATCTTTACGCTGTTGCTGAGGCAGCTTCTATTTTACTTACTTGTTCAACAAGGGTATCAATGGGCTTTTTCAGGTACTTAGAAATCAACTTTAAGTTGCCGTACTCTGTTAATCTTCTGTGGTTTCTGTTAAGGATAACAGGCAATGAAACGGGCGCTATTTCTAATTCATCTGCAATTAATCCGTAGATAGTACCGCCCTGCTGAATCTCTTTTATTATTTCTTGTTTTAATCTGTAAGGCATGTTTGATATTTATTATATTCGCTTAACTGATTGACATAACAAATATACGAACAATTTTGTTACAACAATCAAAATGATAAATTATTTTCAAACTATTTTCCAAAGTTTCCAAAAAAGTTTCTAAAAGTTACCGGACGGCTAAAAACAGAGTGAATCAAAAAAGTTAAGTTGTAATAAATCAGTAAGTTAGATATTATAAAAACTTATATAATATACCTTTACAGCTTGGGAAGCTGCCACTCTACCAGATGAGCTATTTCCGCTTTTGATTTTTATTTACCCTGAAACCTTTAACAGTATTGAATTTCACGAAATGAAAACAATTTAAAATGTGATAAATAAATAAATAAAGTTTCCAAAAAAGTGACCAATCTTTTAGTAACTTTGTTAGACAAATTTACTGAAAAAATATTTCTTGCTATACTGTTTGTGTTTGACATAAGTCTCAATTTTAATAAAATAATTATGAATATTTATTTTGATGGGCTTGGTTATCGAAATCCGGTAACAGAGCACCAGCAGATTATTTGGTTTTTAGAGCAGACGTGTAATGGTAAAAGCAAATCAATTGCAACAAGGTTTTGGCTTGATATGAAAGAGCGATACACAAAGCAATTGGTAAAGGTAGAAGCATTTGAATTACTTAGTTTTATACAATCAAAATCTACAGCGCAACAAGAGATACGAAGGGCTATTTCCAGAATTAAAACGAAAGAAAAAAATAAAAAAGAAATGGAGGAAATGGCAAGCTGGGCAGAACAGTATAAGTTAAAAAGATATTTTATTGATCAAATAAGATTGAATTAACAAAATTCAATCAACCCCTTATGCTCCATTTACCAAACAACACCCGCTGCGGAGCAACAAGCGTTTACCCGGATAATTATTTAAGCGATGCGAAAGAAGATAAAGCCGAATTATTGTCTAAAAAGTGGCGGATTACTTTTATTTTCTATGATGATAATTTAAAGCTGAGTAAAAAGATTATCCTGAAAAGGGGTTTATCAGATGGCACATTGAAGCAGCGCCGGGGGTTCGTTTAAAATGTAAGCCTAATTGCTTTGCTGTAAACTTTGCCCAATTTTTCAGCAGATATTTTTCATCTGCATCGCTCCATATCCAGTTTTCTTTTCGCAAACCAAGTTTCTGCGCTTTGCGGCGAATGGCACCGGTATCAATTTCGGGGCTATTTATTGCAGTGCAAATGGTTTCATTGTCTGTTGTAGGGTAAAGCTTTTTTAATATTTTTAATTGCGCTGTACTCCAGGTTATACCCTTGCGGCCTGCTTTCTTTTTTATTCGTTTAATCATCGGGTAATTTTATATAGTAATACTTTGTAAAGGTGAACGAATTGAAGATATTAAATTGTGCGAAGTGTGAAGATAAATATTGGTTGTTTTTACATTACTATGCCCAGCCAATCGTTGTATCAAATTAATGTCTGTACCTGATTCTACCATGTGAGTAAAAGAACAGTGTCTAAGTAAGTGAGTGTAAACACGCTTATTTATTTCCGCTTTACTTGCCAGTTGTTTAACTACTTCACCAACACTTTTATCGCTGTATTGATCTTTAAGTTGGCCCTCTAAAACATACACTTTACTTTTATACTCATACCAGTACTTTTCAAGCAATGGAACAATTGAAGGGGTTAACATTACCTGCCTGTCTTTTTTACCCTTAGCGGCAATAATATTTATAATCATCCTGCTTCGATCAATATTGCACCACTTCAAATTTATCAATTCAGAAACACGTAATCCAGCAGAATAAAGAAGAGATAAAATAACTTTGTGCTTTGTGTTTTCGCAAACAGAAAACATTTTCTGAATTTCCTGAACACTTAAAACTATTGGCAGTTTTTCATTTTTACGAGCATAAGGAATATATTTAAACTTATCAGTTTGCCCTATACAAACATCATAGAATTTTTTAATTGCACTATGATAATTACGCTGTGTATTAACTTCTGTAAACTGCCCTAAAAATTCTTTAATATCCTTTTCGTTTATGTTTTTTGGGTGATCTTTTTTAGATTTACCAAAGAAAACATTTAAGCAGCTAACATAATTATCGGTTGTATTTTGTGCGAAATTCCTACGCTTCATTTCCTGCTTAAAGTTTCCTATGTGTTCAGAAATATTCATACAAATTGTTTTAAATCAGTTAATTATAAAGCAATCGTACATATTGTATGTTAGTAGCAAGCGGGCGGACGTGCTTCGATTGAAGTTCAGGATAGAAAAAAGTATTAAAAATTTTCCCTCCCTCTTTGTCTGCTCCGCAGCCATTAGATTTTTGATAGCCATTGTTCATATACTTGTTTTGCTATTTGTGCAGTCATTACAGGTGGAACACTCATTCCAACTAAATAAACTACTTTGTTAGTTTTAAAATCATAATCCAGTGGGTAACTCCCAGCCATTTTAGTTTCATCATCAAATAAACTCCTTTCAATCTCATAATCATAAGGCAATCCATTTGCTCTAATTGTTGGCAATACTTTATCAGGTGCAGTTTTCACTTCATTAAAATAGCTTCCTTTGGGGTGGTTTTCACTCATTGCATTTCCGGGTGTTGTTAGCTTCCAGTAATGGCTTATCATTTTACTTAATCCAATAGCACTTTCATTTCCTTGTGTTTGCCTTATTTCTTTGTATGGTATTTCAGGCTCATTAAATTCTAAATTTAATTCAGGTGCTATTGTAAACAAATCAATGCTTTTCAAAAATGGTGTAGCAATATCTTTTCTCATTGCTATAAAAAACACTCTTTCTCTTTTTTGCGGAACTCCCATTTTTGAAGCATCTAATAAAAAATGTTGAACATAATATCCTGCAAGGTCAAATTCTCTGTAAATTTTCCTTACGTATTCCTTTGCTTCTCCTACCAATAAGCCTTTCACATTTTCAGCTATTACAACTTTTGGTTTTAGCATTTTTGCAAGGTCTATAAAATCAAAGAAAAGGTTATCCAATATTTGTTCTGCTTGTCCCTCTCTAAATTTCTTTTCTTTGCCCCAATCCTTTTCACGGTTTCCAGCCATTGAAAAGCTACTGCAAGGCGGTGAACCATCCAAAAT
>ERZ650309.96-NODE-96-length-42387-cov-7.015709_pt1 | contig 42387 bp, 40 predicted proteins | sample MGYA00376245_ERZ650309 | MGnify/ENA primary metagenome ERZ650309 (study PRJEB26733, sample SAMN07839294) | wastewater metagenome | biome: urban; feature: wastewater treatment plant; material: waste water | place: USA: North Carolina | collected 2016-04-26 ... | reverse complement strand
TTGCTTCTAATCTATTGGAAGAAATGAATACTTCTTGAATTGGAGTCGTTTTAATTTCTTGTGCATTTGTCCTTATATAACTCAAAAGAAATAAAAAATAAACTAGTTTTAATCTATACATAATTGCGTGTGTTTTGAGCCGCAAAGGTAAAAATTTTAAGTTCAAAAAATATTTGAGTAACTATAAAACAAAAAAGCCGAAGGATAATCTCTTTCGGCTATTTTTTTGCAATAAGATTCTCCTAATGATTCGACTTGGAGAAGCGGATTTTCACCATCATTATCTACCGAACTGTTTGTGCCACTGTTTGAGCCGCCTCCTATCACTGCATCTTCTGCTGTAAAGCGGGTATAGTCATTACCATCTAACCCGTCTTTAAAAGCGAGGTAGCTGCTCATGGGTGTGTTAGTGATGTCATTATCTGAGTAGTCATAGCCCTTTATATGCTGATTGAAGAAGGTGTAAACCTTGCCATTTTCAGCATCAATTATAGGTGTAGGATTACCCGGCTCTTTATAGGTTACCATATTAATATATTGTATCCAGTAGTCTATGCCAAAATCAAGGGCGCTGGTGGCGGTGGCAAAGAGGTGCCGGGGCCGCTGGCGTAATATATCTATATCGTAAAAGCCTCCGACTTTATAATCTGTGTAATAACCCAGGTCAGTATTATTCCAGTCACATTCATCCCGGTAGCGTATCACACCGCCATTGCTGCCCTGTGTAGATTTGGCTATATTGGCCGGTAACTGATCATATTTAAGCCTGCGATACATATCCCGGTAGTTTTTGCCAAAATTCATATTGTACAGGTGGCCGCCCTCCGGTGGTTTGCGCCAGCTCTGGATAAGGTATTTCATAATGGAATTGGGCGTATTACCCCAATTGGTTCCATCAGCAGAGCGCCTGCCAAACCAGTTGCGTGTAAGCCTGTCTGCATTATTGGTATAAACTCCGTCACTATAAGGGGCCACATTTGATGCAGGCCATAAAAAATAAGATTCGGCAGAGGCTTTTGTAAAATCAACGGTTACCTGACGGGGCAGGTTGTTGAGGCCGGGGTTGTTGTCGGCCACTTTTTTACCCCATACCTTGCTGCCACTGCCCCCGTTGAGCAGCAGGTGCACATTGGGCAACTTCCGTGTGGATGGCGCTGCAATGGCAGAGCCGTTGAGGTTAAATAATTTATTGGCAAGCCAGCCCCAGTGCTTACGGACAAATATGGGCCACTCGGTTTCCTGGTCTATATCATCGTCCAGATCAATCTGCACATTAGGTTCGCTGCCTTCAACTATTTTTTTAAGTCCGTCCCAGGGGCGGAGGTCGCCGGTGGTGCCTTCCGGAATCTGTAAAAACAGTAGGTTTTGCTTTATCTTTATATTAGTTTGAATATCCTCCCAAGGCTTATCTGGTGTGCCGGTGGTTTTGAGGTTGCAGAGGTATTGTATAATGCAGTATAAAAAATTGCGGTACCAGTATTCATATTTTGTTTCGGCTAAGTTATCGCTGGTGTAGTTGAAGAGGGCATAGTCATCATCGGTATAAGCCCCGTTTGTGGATACACCGGCTGTTACACTGCTCATTTTTACATAATCGGGATAGGTTCCTGCAGTATTGTTGACGTATCCCTGGTCAGCGGGTTTGCGCCCCTTGTCCAAATAATCAGGATAATAACGGGCATCAATGCCGCTGCCTGTTCTAAGCCGTTTAACACCGCTTTGTGTGTTTGATAGCCAGTATGGGCCTATTTGATTTGGATCATTTGCAATCCCAATCGGCGACCACTGACCCGTCCATATCTCTATACCATAAGCTTTTATATTATCCAAATTGACAATCGCTTTTATGCTTGTATAAAAATCTTCGTAGCGGATCAGGTCATTGCCTGTCGTTGTGTAACTGGGAAGAGCGCCTTTGTCATCGTTATCATACTGCAAATAATTCCAGGCAAAAACAATCACGGCTCCTTTTATATAATCCGCATCAGGAATATCCGCCATGCTGGAGATGTAAGGGGAAGAACTGCCGCTACTGTTATAAAGGGGGCAAAGAAACTACTGTCAGCATAGCGGGCAGCGCTGCCGGCATTCACAAACTTAAGGGTGGACTCTACCGTACCATTGGGGGCTAATTTATAGGGCCAGAATATCCAGGAGCCCCGGGCATCCAATTCAAGACTTTGTGTGTGAACCTGTGTGAGTAAACATACTGCAAGCAGCAGTAATCCTGTTTTTTTGTTCATGATTGTACATTTTGTTGTCATGAAATTTTAAATTATCAATGGTTATGGGTTAGAACGGTTTATGTTTTTCTAACGCCTGATAAATATAAAGTAATTGATTACAGAAAAATATTTTTTTTACCCCCTATTTCTATCTTTGGCAACACCTGTATAGTTTACTGGTTTAAATTTATCATTATGAATAAAAACATCCTTTATTTGTTTACCGCTTGTTTTTTTGTTTTTATTGTCGAAAACACATTTTGCCAAAGCTGGAATTTTCTGCAAAAATCTGTAGCGCCTGACAGGCGGAATGGTTTTGAATTGCTTGGCAATAGCCTTGATATGAATGGCGATTATGCCATGGTTGGCGCCTGGGCCAATGATTTTGATGAAAACGGACGTAATTATTTAGACGATGCCGGTGCGGTTTATCTTTATCAAAAAACAGCAGAAGGGGTATGGCCGCTGATAAAAAAAATAGTGGCATCAGACAGAACAATTTATGATGGGTTTGGTTCCGCTGTAGCTATTGATAGCAATTATGCTGTAATCGGTGCTCCTTTTGAAGGTTCGGGCCTGCTTGAATCTGCCGGCGCTATATATGTTTTTGAAAACAGGGATGGAGATCTTACGGAAGTAAAAAAACTATTTGCTCCAGACCGTGACTATTTAGATGAATTTGGCAGCCAGGTAGCTATATCAGGAGATTGGATATTAGTAGGAGTGCCACGGGAAAGTGAGGATGAAAATGGCCAAAATACTATATTGGGAGCCGGCTCTGCTTATCTGTATCACCGCAATGGCGGTGAATGGGCTTTTACCCAGAAAATAGTAGCTTCTGACCGAGTAGATGGAAATGACAGATTTGGGGGAGGGGTAGCTATTTCGGGGGATTATGCTGCTATTACGGCTATAGGTAACAAAAATTCCGGTGCTGTTTATATTTTTAAAAATGGGGGGGGGGTATGGACGGAAATACAAAAATTGAGAGTAATGGATGAAGGCGGCTTTGGCCGTTCCATTACCATGAAGGAGAATCGTCTTGTTGTGGGTTCTGGTGGGCGATTTAACTTAAATGGAAACGAGTATACCGGATGTGCATATATTTTTGAAAATATAGCCTGGGTATGGACTGAAGTACAACGTATTGAAGCCAGCGATGGCCGGGAAGATGATTTTTTTGGTGGATATGTGGCCACGGAAGGAGATAATATTGTAGTAGGGGCCAGCAGCAATGCTTACGATGCCAATGGCCAAAAATATTCGGTAGGTACCGGCGCTGCATATATCTATCAGAAAAATGCAGAAGGAGTATGGAGCCAGGTGCAGAAAATAGTGGCCCCAGACAGAAACGTTGCTGGAATATTTAATGACTATCCTCAATATTTTGGGCGCACGGTGGGTATCAGCGGAGGCTCTATTGTTTGCGGGGCTACTTATGAAAGTTTTGATGAAAATGGGGAGAATTATGTTTATGCAGCAGGAGCAGCCTATTTCTTCCAAAACCCTGTGCTGCCGCTGGGTTTTAGCACTTTAACAGGAGAGAAAAAAAATAATAAAAATATACTCTACTGGCAAACTTATAATGAAACCAGCCTGCAAAATATGGTGGTGGAAAGAAGTACAGATGGTATCAATTTTAATAAAATAGGTAATGTAATGCCACAGCATCAAGCAGCGGCTTACAAGTATGAAGATGCAACTGCGGCTGCGGGGTTAACCAACTTTTACAGAATTAGTTTCCATGAAAAAGATGGGCGTAAAGAACTAAGCAATACCATCAGCATAGCAGCCTCTACCAAACCATTTACGGTAAGTGTAAGGCCCAATCCTTTTACTTCAAAATTTACTGTGGTGGTCAATAGCGGTCTTCCGGCATCCACTCCGATGAATGTACACTGGTATAATACCGCAGGCCGTTTGGTTTATACCGAAATTCGCTTTTTAAATACTGGTGATAATACCCTTACTTTAAATACTGCCGCACTTGCAAAAGGGGTTTATATGGTGGAGTTTATGCTGAGTGATGGAAGAAGAAAGGTGGAGAAGGTGGTGAAGGAGTAGGTGGTTAATTTGTTAGTTGTTAATTCATAATTGAAATTGGACAAATTTGTTGACTAGAAAATAACATACTTTATTAAACTTTGGTTATTGCCTTTCCCTCAACGTCATTGCAAGGTGGCACGACAAAGCAATCCCTCAAACCTTTAGCTATAAATTTTCAAAAGATACACTCACTACAAAGGATTGCTTCCCCCTAAGCCTCCCGAATGGCTTTATTTAATTGGTATCAGTAATTGTGTGGAGGTAGTACAATTCATTTATAAGTTGTACAATATATTTACAGCCACTTTTATAAAGAACTATGCAAAACCTTTTGCCATTTGAAACTTTCAAAAAAAAGATTGATTCTAATTGGACGCTTTTTTTAGATAGAGACGGCGTGCTCAATCATGAAAAAAAAGCTGATTATATTAGAAATGAAAATGAATTTTATTTTTATGATGGTATAAAAAATGCACTTGCAGGGCTTGCGCCAATCTTTGATACAATCGTAATTGTTACCAACCAAAGAGGTGTGGGTAGAGGATGGATGACCGAAGCTGACTTAAAGGGGATTCATACTTATATGGTGAATGAAGTAAAATCTGTGGGTGGAAGAATAGATGGTATTTATTATTGCACAGATGTAAACAGCGATAGCCCAAATCGCAAACCCAATCCCGGTATGGCTTTGCAAGCAAAGCATGATTTCCCTGCTATCGATTTTTCAAAAAGTATAATGGTAGGCAATAAAATGAGTGATATGCTTTTTGGAAGAGCAGCCGGTATGCATACCATATTCGTTGCTACTACAAACCCGGAAACAGCATATCCGCATGAGGCCATTGATTTTCGCTTTAATGCATTGCCGGCATTTGCAGCAGCACTATTAACAAAAAATGCTTAGAAATAATACTAAGCTTGCATCGATTTAATAATTTATGATCTATTTCAAGAACAGTAATTGGTATCATTTTTTGAAAGGAGTTAGGCCATGTCTGCTTTTACTATTTTGTATTTTTTTCGTAGCTCAAATGCAAGCACAGCTGCTGTCACCGGCTGATTATGCATTGTTGCAAGAACGAGAAACTGCTATGAAGTTACAAGCTGCAAATATGATATCGGCTCCCCTGCCTATGGACAGATTTGCAGCTGATAGTATTTTTATTAAGCAGTTGGTGCTTGCATTAAAAACGCCATACGCTTTCTACTATCCATTTGACTCTATTCGATCAGTTTCAAAGATTTATGCCTCGGACAGTAGCTTTAGAATTTTTACCTGGCAAATACAGCGGGATGAATCTTATTTTAGACAATATGGTGCTATACAAATGAATACCAGTAATGGCAGTTTAAAATTATTTCCATTGTTGGATGTTAGTGATTTTGTGTCTGAGCCTGTTGATTCTATAAGGACTAATAAAAATTGGATTGGTGCTATTTATTATGCTATGGTAGAAAAGCGATATGAGGGAAAGAAGTATTACACCCTGTTGGGCTATGATGATAATGATTTTACCACCACCAGAAAGTGGATTGAAATATTGACTTTTAATGAAAAAGAGGAACCTGTTTTTGGGGGAAATTATTTTGTGTATCCCGCAGATGGATTAAAGCCTGACCCCCCCGTAAACCGCATGCTGATTGAATATAAAAAGGATGCCGGAGTGCGTGTGGTGTATGATACAGCGCTTGACCTCATTATGATGGAGCATTTAATCAGCTTAGAAAATGATGATACAAAAAAATATACTTTGGTGCCTGATGGAGATTTTGATGCATTTGAATGGAAGATGGGTAAATGGCATTATGTAGAAAAAGTATTCAAGGATAAATTAGAGGATGGTGAAGCCCCCACTCCTGTTCCCATATTTGATGATAAACAATAGAATTATTGTATCCTTTCCGTTTTATTGATACTCGCTTTTTTTGAAATGATTGCAGCTATTTTTTCACTAAGCAATGCAGCTTGTTCTAATATCATCAGGTGTGTGCCACCTTCAATAATGTCGTCTGCTTGTATAAAATAATGAGGTAGTATCAAATCCTTATTGCCGTGTATATGAATAAGATTTTTTGGCCTTTCTGAATGCTTCCAGTGAAGTACGGCTCCCATAGCCCAACGAATAAATGCTGCATCAGTATCCCGCATAATAGCTTGCATAATTTTTTTTACAGGAGTTGTGGTTGCGCCAAATAAATAATAAAAAACTGCATTTGAATGATGCATCAAACCACCGGGTAATATTTTATACAAAGGCATCCATTTGAAGATGCGCAGATAAAAAGGTATTTCACGAATTGTTGTTGCACTGCTACAAATAATAACCTGAGCAGTAGGATTCAAATTTGCCATTTCTGTAGCCACCATTCCACCAAAAGAAACACCCAAAATGATACAATTTTCTTCTTCAATATTTGCAGCCATTCTTTTGGCATAATCCTGTAAACCCTCTCCTGCATTGGGTTGTAGCCAGCTTATATGTACCAATTCTGCATTGGGTATATGAAGGTATTGAAAGATTCTTTTATCTGCACCAATACCACTTATACAATAAATTTTTGTTGAACTCATTCAGATAATTTGCATTGGAGATAAAAGTATGTATGACCAATCTGGAAATTAAAGGATGCATAAATTATTGATCAAATATTGTCAGTATCTAAACTACATCTACCAAAAAATATTGCTTTTTCCCTTTTTGTACCAGCATATATTTTTGATGGAGTAGAAATGAGGCATCCAGTGTAAGCTGTATGTTTTCCACTCTTTTTCGATTAATACTTACACCACCATTTTGTATCATCTTTCTTGCCTCACCTTTACTCAAAAAAATATTGGTATCCGAAAGAAAACTGATGATATCAATACCGGAAATTAATAGCTCTTTAGAAAATTGAAATCGCTGTACACCTTGCATATTTTCCAGATCTTCAATAGAAAGATTTTCTGCCGGCGCTGATTGCTGTGCAAATAATTTTTCAGTTGTTTCCAAAGCTTCTGTTAGTCCTGCATCACCATGTACGAATAGGGTAAGGGATTCAGCAAGTTTGCGCTGTAGCAATCGCTTAGAAGCAGCAGTGGCATGCATTTCTATCAATGCATCAATTTCTGTTTTTGTTAAAAAAGTAAAAATCTTTATCCATTTTTCTGCATCTGCATCTGCAGCATTAAACCAGAATTGATAGAATTCATAAGCAGATGTTTTTGTAGTATCTAACCAAATATTTCCCTTCTCTGTTTTGCCAAATTTTCCTCCATCAGATTTTGTGAGTAAGGGACAGGTAAATGCAAAAGCATTGCCACCATCTATTCTGCGTATGAGCTCTGTACCGGTGGTTATATTTCCCCATTGATCACTTCCACCCATTTGAAGTTTGCAATGCTTATTTTTATACAACCAATAAAAATCATATCCCTGTATTAGCTGATAAGTAAACTCCGTAAAGCTGATGCCAGTATCTCCTTCAATTCTTTTTTTCACACTGTCCTTAGCCATCATATAATTTACAGTGATGTGTTTGCCCACATCTCTTATAAACTGTAGAAAATGCATCTCCTTAAACCAGTCATAATTGTTTACAATTTCTGCTCCATTTGGCATACTATCATCAAATTGAAGAAAACGACTCAATTGATTTTTTACACCTTCCTGATTTTTTTTCAACACTTCTTCACTCAGTAAATTTCGTTCCTCACTTTTACCACTGGGGTCACCAACCATACCGGTGGCACCACCAATTAATGCAATGGGTTTATGTCCTGCTTTTTGTAGATGAACCAATAAAATTATGGGTACTAAGCTACCTATATGAAGACTATCTGCCGTGGGGTCAAAACCAATATATGCATGGGTAAGTTCCTTTTGTAGTTGTTCCTCAGTACCGGGCATTATATCCTGTATTAAGCCCCTCCATCTTAGTTCTTCAATCAAATTTGTCATACATAAATTTGTGCAAATGTAAGTGCCGCCATATATGTCCGAAACTTGTTTTAAAGATATCGTGTTAATCGGGATTTTGCTGTCGCAATGGACCATATTCTCGAAACGCTGCATGCACAAGCATTTAAGCACCAGTCAAATGGTTCATTTTTTTTGACAACAGTCAACATCAACCTCCAATTTACATTACTTCTTCACGTTTCATTACAATACCTTCTTCAAAATATGGGCACTGTTACCATCCTGCTTCTATATTTGCCTGCACCTAATGAATGTAATTAGATACATACAAGCTCTTAGCGAATTATGGAAAGATATTCAAACCCAGAAACGCTTTAATAAGGTCTTTCTTGCACCTTATATTGAAACACTTGAAAAAAAATATGATGGACATTTTCACAAAGGGCAAAGGGAAAAAATTTTAAATTATTATGGTCTTTTTATCCCCGCTGTGTTGGCTGCATCTTATAAACGATTGTACAAAACAATACTTTCAGATGATGAAAGAAAAAGGGTTACATTATTTGGTATTCTAACTCCTGTGGGTGATGATTTGTTTGATATAGATCAACTTGATATAGCGGCTATACACACCATTACTTACACTCCGCATCTTTATCAAGACAGCCATTTTACGGCGCATGTGGCCTGCGAAATTCAGGATTTTCTATTGCACCATGTACCGAATGTAGCTGCATATACTTTGGCTGCAAAGCATGTATTTGACATACAGATTGAAACTTTAAAACAACTGGATGCCAATATTTCGGAAGAAGAAATAGCACATATTACTTTTTGTAAAGGTGGCTACAGTGTTATCATTTATCATGAGGTAATGCATGCTGCGGATGATGCACTAAGAGCTGCATTATTTGATGTAGGCAGCCTGATGCAGCTTGCCAATGATTTATTTGACTTGCATAAAGATATACCGGATGGCATACAAACATTACCTGCAAGGTGTACTAATTTTTCTGCATTAAAAAAAACATATTACAACCTCTCATTACAATGCAATAAAAAAATCAGGGATCTAGATTTTGATAAAAAGGAAAAGGAAATTTTTCTGATTAAAATGCAGTTTATCATAACTCGTGGATTGGTAGCTTTGGATCATTTTATACAAATTGAAAATGCAAACGGCGGTGCATTGAGAATGGATACACTAAGCCGCAAAGCGCTCATTACAGATATGCAAAAGCCTTCAAATATTTTTAAATGGCTGCGTTATTTAATTAAAATGTCTGCAAACTGATGTTGAAAAAATTTTGTACATATATTGGTTTGTTGTTATGCAATATGGTATCAGCACAGCAGGATGTATTAATCCATAGTTTGCTACAGGATATTGCTGTGCAGCAAGTTCAATCTACCAATGATAAAGATTTTTTAAAAGGATTATTTCCCTCTTTCAGAGAATGTGGTGGTGCTCCTCATAACTATAGTGCAGACAATAATATTTTCTTTACATCCATTGCCGCATTTGCTTTGCAAAACATGCAATCTGGATTACCAATGTCAGATCAAAAAATGGTGGATAGCATTTTGAAAAATGTACGACTTGCATATCCATATTATCAAAATAAATATGGTGATCCTTATTATGGATTTTGGCCTACGGATGCGCCCATTATGCCACATACTATTGTATTCAAATATTTAAAATCAGTATTTGGGCAAGGTGAAGATGCTGATGATAGTGTTATGATATTGATGTCTGACAGTAGCAATAAAGCAAAGGCAGAACAGTTAAAGAAAAGATTGGTACAACTTGCCAATGGCTCACCGGGCAGGAGCATTCATTCCGTGCCAAAAGCATATAACAAATATGCCGCATATAGCACTTACCTCGGTAGTCAAATGCCTGTTGACTTTGATTTTGGTGTGCAGTGCAATCTTTTATATTTTGTTTTTAAAAATCAATTAACACTTACCCAGCAAGACAGTGCCACTATTGATTTACTGGCACAAATGGTGCATGAAAAATTGTATCTGAAATCGCCAGTATTTATATCACCATATTATGTAAAATCTTCAATTCTTATTTATCATATCAGCAGGTTAATGGGTGCGTTTACTATTGCAAAACTGGAGCAGTATAAGCAACAGCTTATTGCAGATGCCCGTGCAGAATTACAGCATACAACCAACCTCATGGATAAGATTATTCTTTCTACTTCTTTAATGCGGCTTGGAACTGCGGCTCCAGAAATTGAATTGTATGATATAAAAGAATTTGAAAAAAGCAATCAGCAGAATTTTATTTTTTTTCAAGCCAGAGCAGCATTCCCTTATCCGGTGCTATTAAAGAAAGTATTCTTACATTGGAGTTATATCTGTTATTATTTCTATTGCCCGGCTTATAATAAAATATTGTGGTTAGAATATTTGGTGGAGAAAAGGAGAAGAATGGAATAGACTATTCTGGCATACTGTATTTTGTGCTTATTCAAGTCATACATAATTGTATAATACAGTTAGGGCATTTACTAATTAATATAAAATAATTACAATCAATATTAGACTTAATTGTTTTTCATATATGCTGCACAAATGCGTTTTACAGAATCTTCAAGTGGCGTATAGCTAAAGGCCGGAATTGCCTTCAAAAGTTTGGAATTATCAAAATAACTTTTTGCTTGTGCGGTTCTTGCGGTTTCACGAGTAAGCAATGGTTTGATGTGGGTCAGTTTGTATTTTATATTTTCCCATCTCCAAATTATACCCGCTAATAATGGGCTTACTTTTTTGTAGGGTATTTTTTTATTAAAGGCATTTGCAATCATCGTAAATAGTTCCAGATAAGAAAAATTTCCTGCACTTAAAATAAAACGCTCACCCACTATTTCTGCTTCATCAATTGCTATCAACGCTTTTACAACATCTTCCACATCTACAAAACCTGTAACTCCATCTGTGTACCAAGGAAATTCATTGTATATGGATTTGAAAATTGCACTGGAGCCAGTGTTCCAATCAGATTCTCCCAGTATGATAACAGGATTAACAACCACAATATCTAATCCCTCGGCCATGCCACGCCATATTTCCTGCTCTGCCAAAAATTTTGATTGACCATAGAGACTATTACTCGTTTCCGCTGTCCAGTGCATAGTCTCATTAATTTGTTGGCCTTCTCTTATTCTGCCTAAGGCCGCAACGGAGCTAACATGTATTAATTTTTTTACGCCTTTTTCTAAACACGCATTTACAACATTGGCAGTACCTATAGCATTCGTATTAAATAATTTTCTTTTTTCATCCGGAAGAAAAGATACAGATGCTGCGCAATGATATACTGTATCCACTCCTTGCATCAGTTCTCCTAACTCTACTACATCTAATATATCGCAGTGCTTCCAAGATACATTAGATATTAACTCCGTATTTTTCTTTGTATGAAAACCTGCTATGATGTCAATATCATTTTTTGATATTGCCTTTATAAGATGAGTGCCTACAAGACCTGAGGCGCCTGTTATTAAAATTTTTTTTCTATTACTCATTTAGCATACTGATAAAAACCACTGCCTGTTTTACGACCCAGATTTCCTGCTTCTACCTTTGCTTTTTGGATAGGAGATGGTGTCAGTCTTTCAGGATGATGGAGTGCTTGCCAAACAATATTACTTACTGCATAATTAATATCCATTCCAATCAAATCCATCAGTTTGAATGGCCCCATTTTAAAACCAAAAGATTCCATTATTTTATCAATATCAGCTACATCGGATATCAATCCCTTTTCAATCATTCGCATCGCTTCTAAATAATATGGACGTGCTACTCTATTTACTATAAAACCGGGTACATCTTTGCATAGCACTGCCACCTTCTTCATTGTAGTAGCAAGCTGCAGCAATGTTTGAATCGTGTCGCTATCTGTTGCATCTATTTTTACTATTTCTACTAACTTCATGATGGGCGCAGGATTGAAGAAATGCATGCCGGCCAGTTTTTCAGGATATTTCATTTGCTGCGCAATGGCGCCTATTGATAAGCTGGATGTATTGGTTGCAAATATTGTTTTTGGTGTATTGATCAGTTGGAGGTCTTGAAAAAGCTTTGCCTTTATTTCCAATTTTTCAACAATTGCTTCAATAATAGCATCCCCAACACAGTTTTCTAATCTATCTGTAAAAAGTATCCTATTCAGTATAGCTTCTTTTTGTGCTATACTCAGCTTTTCTTTTTGTACCAACTTGTCTAACTGATCGTTAATGGACTGTTTACTTTTTTCCAACATATCCAATTGTAAGTCATACTGTACCACCTCATATCCACTCTGTGCGGCCACCAGTGTAATGCCACTGCCCATTGTGCCTGCACCACATACCACAATTTTATTTACCTCCATAAAGGGATTTTTGCAAACATAGGGTTTTGGATAAGGCGGAGAATTGTTCTGCTTTTTTGTATGTTGATATTTCTATCTGAGTATATAAGTATTAATTTGCAATCATTCATTGCAGAGCCTGCAAAATAATTTGGCAACTGCTTCATCCTTTTATTTATATGAAAAATATACTCTTTGCAGATAGTGGTGGTACAAAATGCGAATGGTGTTTTATTGCCGAAGGCAAACAAAAAAAATTTACCACTGAAGGCCTTAGCCCTTATTTCCTTTCTTCAGATGCTATTCAACTTGTGATTCACAAAAAAGTGCTACCAAGGTTAAAAAATATCCGTCCAGATAATATCTATTTTTATGGAACCGGTTTGGGGATAAAAGCAAATAAATTACTACTGAGAAAAATTTTAAAATCAGCATTTCCACAATCAGCAATTGAAGCAGACACTGACATACTGGGTGCTGCAAGATCATTGTGTGGGCATGAGAAAGGCAATGTTTGTATTTTGGGCACGGGGTCAAATTGTTGCTCATACAATGGCAAAAAAATTACGATGAATTTTCCCGGATTGGGCTATGTGCTGGGTGATGAAGGCAGTGGAGCATATATGGGAAAAAAAGTGATTCAATATTATTTGAATGACATCTTTGATACTGCACTTAAAACGGCTTTTGACCAGCGATTCTCACTATCTAAACAGCAAATTTTAAATGCGGTATATAAACAAGAAAAGCCCAATCATTTTCTTGCAGGATTTGCATATTTTTTATTGGAACACAGAGGTCATTACCTAATTGAAAATATTATTGAAGATGCATTGAATGACTTTTTTCTACAGCATGTAAGCAGGTTGAAAGCGTGTACAAAATATCCTCTGCATTTTACTGGAAGTGTGGCTTATTTTTTCAGAGATAAAATAAAGGAAATGGCTTACAACTATAATATGCAAACTGGTAACATAGTGCAAAAGCCTATGGATGGTCTCATTCAATTTCATATCAAAAAATCTGCAAGATGAAAACAACCGAACAGGCATCATTTTATAACGATTTAGATAAAATGAGTACCTTGGAGTTGGTGGAGTCTATCAATAAAGAAGATGATACAGTGGCAGCAGCTGTACGTCTGGCTATACCACAAATTACTCAGTTGATAGATGCTGCATATTCTTGCATGATTAAGGATGGAAGGTTGGTTTATATTGGTGCAGGCACCAGTGGTCGGCTTGGCATATTGGATGCCAGCGAATGTCCTCCCACATTTGGCATTCTGCCAGATACTGTGCTGGGCATCATAGCAGGTGGTGATGCAGCGCTTAAAACTCCTGTAGAAAATGCAGAAGACGATAAAATGGCCGGCATTGAAGCACTAAAAAAAATAAATATTGGCTCGAATGATTTTGTGCTGGGCATCACCGCAGGCGGATATAATCATTTTGTATATGAAGCCATGTTATATTGTATAAATAATGGAGTGAGCACAGGCTGCATAACAGCCAATATGGATACGCCAATCAGTAAAATTGTTTCTTATCCAATTGAAACGCTTACCGGGCCCGAATTTGTAACTGGTAGCACCAGAATGAAAGCAGGTACTGCTCAGAAAATGGTACTCAATATGATCTCCACCAGTATAATGATAAAGCTAGGTCATATAGTAGGGAATCAAATGATTCACCTCATGCCCTTAAATGAAAAACTGAGAGAACGAAGTATCAGCATCATCGCCGAGAAAACGGGCATAGACGATCGGCATAAAATCTGCGAATTATTACTACAACATGGCAGCATACCAGCTGTGTTAAAAATCCTTTTGTAAAAACAATATTTGTTTTCAATCTGTAATCTGTATATTGCAAAAAAGTGGACAAAATGTATCACGGATATTGGTTCTTATTTTTTACAAATAAATCTTAGCAGATGAAACAAAAAATTTTACTCCTATCAGTTGTAACACTACTCGCTCAATCTAGTATCCAAGCTCAAAGTAAGAAGGCTTATGCCGTTACCGGAGAAATGCCGGGAAGCATCAATTGGGTAGCTTTTAGAGAAGTTGACCTCAGCTCAGGCAAGATTTTACAAACCATTTTTACGCCTACACAAAAAGACATTCGTTATGATGCCCTCACGGGCAATGCCATTGCCGCCACTGACAATATCAACACAGGCACAAAGCTTGAAACACTTTATAACTTAAATGAAGATATGGTGGCTGCTGCAGCATTTGATGAAAGAAATGGCAGGTTGTATTACACTACTATGAAAGGAAGCCAATTATCCTATTTCCAGATAAAAAATGGTGTTGTAAGAAATTATGTAGTTAGGGATCAGGTATTGAGAAATTTTGAGCCACAAGGTGGCGAGGCTTCCGTTTTTACAAGAATGACCATGAGTGCAAATGGATTTGGATATGCACTTACAAATGACGGTGAACACTTACTGCGCTTTACGACAGGTGAAAAAATTACAATCAAAGATTTAGGTAGTTTAAAAGATGGTGAAAACAATGCAAATAATTCCGTACACAATGCATGTGCAGGATGGGGTGGCGATATGATTAGCGATGCCAATGGTACCCTCTATCTTTTTACTATGAAGGGTAAGGTATATCAAATCAATCCTGCTACAATGGTTACAAATTATCTGGGAGCCATCAAAAGTTTACCTGCTTCATTTAGCGTAAATGCAGCAGCAGTAAATGAAAATGGTAAAGTGGTTGTAGCTTGTGCCAATGCTTCACAAGGATTATATGCTGTAAACCTGAATAATTTTGAAGCAACAAAAGTGACTACAGAAAATGTGGCAGATCAATTTAATGTGTCTGACTTGGCCAGTAGTAATTTTTTAAATGCTAATACGAATAGAGACAATCAATACATTGTATCGGAGGATGCCACTGTAAAAGGAAATGCCTTTGTGAGTGTATGGCCAAATCCTATTCCAAATAGAATCTTTACCATTGAGTTCAACAATATATCTGGCGAAAATTTTATCATCCAACTTACAGATATGACTGGCAGACCATTGATGGAAAAGCGAATGAATATACTTCCACATCAAACTGAAAGTATTGCGCTTACAAGTAATATTCTGAATGGAAATTATATACTTAAAGTGATTGGTAGCAATAGTGAAGTAGTGTACTCAGGAAAGATAATTGTAGATTAAAAATATTTGCCATAGGAAAGGTCCGGGTGTATTGCCCGGATTTTTTTTGCGTTGCACGCAATGGATACCCGCTATTTTTTTAATAGCCTTTCGTATTAATGCTGCCTATACATTTGCGCCAGCAATCACCAACTGATTCATTTATTTATATTCGATTATGATATTACCATGTTTAACTATTGCACCATCCGGTAAAAAAGGAAGAGGTGTATTTTCAACTGCAGATTTATCTGCGGGTACTGTTATAGAAATATCTCCTGTTATAGAATTTTCCTCAAAAGATCGAAAAGCTATTGAAGGCAGTAAACTGCACGATTACATATTTGAATGGGGTCCATCCCACCGCAAAGGCTGCCTGGCTTTGGGTTATATCTCTTTATACAATCATTCCTACAACAGCAACTGTGATTATGAAATGGATTTTGATCATCAACTCATGACGATTACCACTGTAAAAGACGTAAAAATTGGTGAAGAACTTTCCATCAATTACAATGCCTCACCAGATGATAAAACTAAAGTGTGGTTTGATGTACATGATTAATTGCTTGCTTTAGCATACAGATATGCTTCTACCAATTGTATGGTTTCCACTGCTTCTGCCACATCATGTACCCTTAAAATATTTGCACCATTCAGCAAGGCCATTGTTTGTAAAACGGTACTGCCATTTAAAGCGGCATCCGCAGATATTTTCAATGTTTTATAGATCATTGATTTTCTTGAAAGGCCCGCCAATATTGGCCTATCCAATATATGGAAAGCAGAGAGGTGCTTGAGTAGAAAAAAATTTTGTTCCACATTTTTTGCAAACCCAAAACCGGGGTCAATAACCACATCAGTAATGCCCGCAGTCTTGCAGATAGCCAACCTTTTAATAAAGTAATCTATCATTTCAGTAAGCATATCTTCATAATTGGTATTTGCTTGCATGCTTTGAGGACTGCCTTTGATGTGCATACAGATAAAAGGAACTTTTTCAGCTGCAACTGTCGTCAGCATGGCATCATCATACTGTCCGCCACTTATATCGTTCACTATGGAAGCCCCCGCCGTTATTGCATTTCCGGCCACTGATGCATAAAAAGTATCTATAGAAATTATCGCCTCCGGCAATGTTTTATGGACTGCTTCTATAGCTGGAAGCACACGTTCCATTTCTTCTGCTGCGGATATATGGACACTGCCAGGTCTTGTGCTTTGACCGCCCAAATCGAGTATGCTTGATCCTGCATTATACATCGCAGTTGCTTTGTGTACAATTGCATCAGTATTCAACATCCTGCTGTCTGCATAAAAACTATCAGGAGTACAATTTATGATTCCCATTACTATCGGCTTATCTAAGCTGATGAGTTTGCCTTTGCAATTCAATGTATATACCATCTTTTCAATGTGCATCAAATGATTAATTGACAATTCATATATTTTTGATGCGCTGTGCAAAATAGAGCAGCAGCAATTAAGAAATAACAGACTTATCATTATTCTTTATAAAATATGAAAAAAGCACTGGTAGCTATTCGTTGGATTGTAGGTTTATTATTTATTTTTTCCGGACTCATCAAAGCAAATGACCCCTCCGGTTTGAGTTATAAAATGCAGGAGTTTTTTGATGTATGGGGCTGGCATTTTATGGATGACTATACACTCATCTTTTCATTAATCATGAATGTGTCTGAAGTAGTAGCAGGCATTGCAGTTATAATCGGATGGCGTATACCTCTTTTTAGTTGGTTACTTTTATTACTCATCATTTTCTTTAGTTTTTTAACTGGCTATGCATTGTTCAGTGGCAAAATAAAAACATGTGGCTGCTTTGGAGATTGTATTCCGATCACAGCAGGTCAGTCTTTTATAAAAGATATTATACTCTTATTGTTTATACTCATTATTTGGTTGTATAGAAAAAAAATAAAATCAAATTTACCTACGTTTATATCCATATTGATCATCATGATTGCGATAGGCGGCACAGCATACTTTCAATATTTTGTTTTACAAAATCTACCATTAAAAGATTGTCTTCCTTATGCCAAAGGCAAAAATATAAAAGAGCAAATGCTGCCTCCGGCAAATGCAATTCCTGATAGCACAGTCATGGTGTTTATGTATGAAAAAAATGGTGTGCAGTCAGAATATATCAATGATGTGCCAGAAGAGGTAATGAATGACAGTACCTATATTTTTATTGATCGGAAGGACAAAATAGTGCGGCAGGGCAATGCTACACCTGCTATAACCGATTTGGCTTTTTACACTGTGGATGGTGTAGATACCACAGAAGCAATACTCTCCGAACAACAGAGTATATGGATGTTTGTAAAATCCTTTGAAAAATTCTCCGTACTTCCTCTTGATGTTAGTAGTTTAATAAAAGTTTGTAAGGAAAAAAATATGCCATTTTATCTAGTAACACCGGATAAAAGTGGTGCAGTAAACCTATTTGGTAATAGGAATGATGTACATATTTTAATTGCTGACGCTGTTGTAGTAAAAACAGCTGCAAGAGCCACTCCCACTTTCTTTATGGTACAGAATGGAACCATTGTAGAAAAAACCGCATTGCAAGGACTACAAGATTTAGTACATCAATTCCAATAGCAATTCATGCTTTGAATCACAAAAACTTTTATTGGTGCATCGTAATTTTATACATAGCAATGCAAACTATTAAAAATATTTTAAAACAGAAAGGCCACATTTTAATATCATTTTGCCGGAGGCGTTGGTAAGACAGGCTATGGTTGAAATGAAAGCAAATAATATCAGTTATTTATAGCTGAAAAGGAAGAACCATTTATAGGGATTTTTTCAGAAGTGGAATATGTGCATCACTTTATTTTAGAAGGAAAACATTCTGATGATACACCAGTAATCGATGTGCATATGGGAGAACTATCTATGATTGATGGTAATCAAAATACAGAATATGCACTACGTGCAATGAATACCTAACAAACTAGATATCTGGCTCTTTATCATGAATTTGAATTTGTTGGCATCCTCAGTATCCATGATTTAATGCTTGAGGTACTTGGCCTTAGGGTAAGTGAAGATATGGCAGATTTATAAAATATATCGAATACATACATTTTTGGATTCTGTAAAAAACCTCAGAGCTTCCCAGCCGCCTTCACGGCCAAGTCCACTGTTTTTTACACCACCAAAAGGTGTTCTCAAATCACGCATCAGCCAGCAGTTTATCCATACAATACCACATTGTAGCATAGCCGCTACTTGATGTGCTGTTGACAGATTTGAAGTAAACACAGAGGCTGCAAGTCCATACTGCGTAGCATTAGCAAGTCCTATGGCTTCATCGAGTGTGTGGAATGGTTGTAAGGTGATAACAGGCCCAAATATTTCCTCCTGATTGGTTACACAATCCGGCCCTAAATTTTCAATAATAGTTGGAGATATAAACAATCCATTTTCACAGCGTCCATCCACATCTACCGCATGACCACCTACTAAAATTTTTCCTCCTTCTTGCACTGCGGTGGTTATACATTTTAAAATTTTGTTGTAGTGAAGTTGGCTTACAATGGCTCCTTGTTTTGTATGAGCTTCCAAAGGATCACCCACTTTAAGTTCCTTTGTTCTTTCAATCAATGCCGCTTTAAATTTTTCATAAACAGAAGCTTCTATTAATACCCTGCTTCCACACAAACAAATTTGTCCCTGATTGGCAAATGATGCCCGCATTACTTCTTTTAAAGTCAATTCCCAATCACAATCTGCAAACACTATGGTTGGATTTTTGCCACCTAATTCCAATGATAATTTTTTAAAAACCGGACTTGCCAAAGATGCTATTCTACTCCCTGCTTTTGTGCTCCCTGTAAAGCTTATGGCTTTAACTTCAGGATGCTGTATAATAGCTTCTCCTGCACTATGACCTGCACCATGCACAATATTTAGCACACCATCCGGCAAGCCTGCTTCTTTACAGATTTTGCCCAATAAAAAAGCAGTTACAGGAGTAACCTCCGAAGGCTTTGCAATAACACAATTGCCCGCTGCCAATGCAGGAGCTATCTTCCAGGTAAATAAATATAGTGGTAAATTCCAAGGGGAAATGCATCCTACAATGCCTATTGGCTGGCGCAATGTATAATTAACTGCATCCTTTTCCATTTGATGGCTTTCAGATGCATAGTGCATTTGTGCAGTGGCAAAAAATCTGAAGTTGGATGATGCCCTTGGTATATCCACTGATTTGCTGAGCCATAGCGGCTTACCATTGTCATTGGTTTCTGCAATGGCTAATTCCTCCAAATGAGCATCAATCAATTCAGCAATACGATTGAGTATAATAAATCTCTTTTCTAAAGAAGTGGAAGCCCATTCTGGAAATGCGCAGCGTGCAGCATGTACCGCAAGTTCAATATCCTGCTCATTACTATCCGGCACATGGTAGTACTCCTCTGCTGTGGCTGGATTTATGCCGGGCAAATATTGCCCACTCAGTGGGCCAATAAAAGATCCGCCAATATAATTTTCAAGATAAAATGGTATATCTAGATTCATATTTTTATTATGTGGCAGAGGTAAGCAATTATTGCTAAAGTTTGATCAACTCTATCTACCCATATTACATTTTTGTAATGAGTTACTTTACAAAACTAAGCCCAATTGGAGATAGTTTGTTTTATATTAACATAGATATGTTGATATCAAATGTTTGTGAAGACATGGTCAATAATTTGAATGGCTGTGTCATTGAAATTTTTCCCACAACATGTGTATATTTCTACAAATATTTTATCCAATAACAAATATATTTGATTCCTTATAATCTGTATTAATTTTTCATTTCAAAAAAATAAACATTGACAGAAACAATCATCAGTTTAGACACACTCAATCCTATTGAGTTTTTTGGGGTAAACAATAAGAAATTAGATTTGCTACGCAAAAAATTTCCTTTACTCCGCATATTATCCAGAGGCACACAAATAAAGCTAAGCGGTGCTCCTGAACAGGTTACAAATGCTTCGGAAAAAATTAATCTTATCATCAGTTATATGGAACGCAATGGTGATATGAGTGAAAACTATTTTGAACAAATACTTGGTGGGGATGATGCTGCATCTATAGATAATTTTACAGAGCGGAATCCTAATGATGTGTTAGTGTTTGGTCCCCATGGAAAATCAGTAAGGGCACGTACTGCCAATCAGAAAAAAATGGTAACCGCAAGCGATAAAAATGATGTGGTATTTGCAGTTGGTCCTGCTGGAACGGGTAAAACATATACGGCTGTGGCACTTGCAGTAAGGGCATTAAAAAATAAAGTTGTAAAAAAAATAATACTTACTAGACCTGCTGTGGAAGCAGGAGAAAGTTTGGGATTTCTTCCCGGCGATTTAAAGGAAAAAATTGATCCATATCTCCGCCCATTATACGATGCATTGGATGATATGATACCTGCTGATAAACTTGGATATTATATGAGTACCCGTGCTATTGAAATAGCTCCACTTGCTTATATGCGTGGCCGTACTTTAGATCATGCATTTATTATTTTGGATGAAGCACAAAATACCACTCCCGAACAAATGAAAATGTTTTTGACGCGTTTGGGTTTTGGTTCTCGAGCCGTGATTACGGGTGATATTACCCAAGTTGATTTACCACGTGGTCATGAGTCAGGCTTAGCACACTGCTTACGCATTTTAACCGATGTTGACGGCATTCATATTACGCGTTTTAGCTCTAAAGATGTAGTACGTCATCATTTAGTGCAACGCATTGTTGAAGCCTATGAATCATGGGACAAAGAACATCCTGTCACACCGCCACCACCACGAAGCCAACGTTATGACTAAATCACTCCTCACTTTATCCTTACAAAAAGCCACAGAGCAGAAATCTTTACCCACAAATAAAGACTTTAAAGAGTGGATTTTACAAGCGTTGGCCGTTGCAAATTATGCTAAACCTTGTGAGGTAGCCATTCGTTTAGTGGATGAAGAAGAAAGTCATGCACTCAATTTACAATATCGTGGCAAAGATAAGCCGACAAATGTATTATCTTTTCCGAGTGATTTGCCTGATGAAGTCCTGACCTCACTAAAACGAGAACCTTTAGGCGACATTATTATTTGTGTACCTGTTGTACTTGCTGAAGCGACTGAACAACACAAAACCGCCACCGCTCATTGGGCGCATTTAACCATACATGGTATTTTACATTTATTAGGTTTTGATCACATTGATGACGAGGAAGCCGAAGAGATGGAAGCTTTAGAAATTGATGCTTTACAAGAGTTAGGTATTAATAATCCTTATGAATAGGTTCTGTTGATGTTTTGCGTGTGAACCACAATCAAAACATCAACAGAACCTAATGGGACCTCTCTTTTAAAAGAGAGGTAACTGACTGTAAGATGCCTAATTATTTTTCAATAATCGCAACCACACCTTGACCACCCGCAGCACAAATGGACACTAAGCCACGGCCACTGCCTTTTTCATTTAACATTTTTGCTAAAGTAGCAATGATACGGCCACCTGTTGCTGCAAATGGATGACCTGCGGCTAAAGAAGAACCATTGACATTTAATTTGCTACGATCAATTTTACCTAAAGGCTTTTTCAAACCTAAACGCTCTTTACAGAACTTGGCGTCTTCCCATGCTTTTAAGGTAGACAATACTTGAGAAGCAAAGGCTTCGTGGATTTCGTAATAATCAAAATCTTGTAACTTCAAGCCTGCACGCTCTAACATACGAGGCACAGCATAAGCTGGAGCCATTAACAAGCCTTCTTTTTGATGCACAAAATCAACAGCAGCTACTTCAGTAAAACTTAAATAAGCTAATACTGGTAAACCACGCTCTTTTGCCCACTCTTCAGAAGCCAATAACACCACTGAAGCACCATCTGTTAATGGTGTGGAGTTTGCTGGCGTCATGGTTGCGCCTTCACCTTTACCAAAACAGGTTTTTAAGGTGGCTAACTTTTCTAAAGAAATATCTTTACGTAAGTTATTATCGCGCTTTAAACCTTGGAATGGCGTAATTAAATCATCAAAGAAACCACGATCATAAGCAGCAGCCATGTTTTTATGGCTGTTAAAGGCTAATTGATCTTGGTCTTCACGAGTAATACCCCACTCTAAAGCGGTAATCGCAGCATGATCACCCATTGCTAAACCAGTACGTGGCTCACCATTTTTTGGTTGTTCTGGTGCTAAGTGTTTTGGACGAATTTTTAACGCTGCTTTTAAACGATCTTGATTGGTTTTAGCACGGTTGATTTCGAGTAAAATTTTACGCAAATCGTCATTTAATGCTAAAGGTGCATCACTGGTTGTGTCCACACCACCTGCAATACCACATTCGATTTGGCCTAAAGCAATTTTGTTGGCCACTAAAATGGCGGCTTCTAAACCTGTACCACACGCTTGTTGAATATCATAAGCAGAGGTTGCTGGTGATAATTTAGTGCTTAATACACACTCACGGGTTAAGTTAAAATCACGGCTGTGCTTTAATACTGCACCAGCAACAACTTCACCAACACGTACGCCTTGTAAATTAAAACGCTCTACCAAGCCATTTAAGGCCGCTGTTAACATATCTTGGTTGGAAACATTAGCATAAGCGCCGTTAGAACGGGCGAAAGGAATACGGTTACCGCCGATAATAGCAACACGACGTACAGTAGTAGTCATTTTTTCTACTCCAATAAATAGACTTAAACAATTATCTCCTGCTTTCAGTATCCCCACTTAATAAGGCGGACTGAGAAGGTTGATAAGCACAAAAGTCAACTGGTGGTTTTTAAAGAGCGTTTTTCCGCTCCTCATGGATGGTGTCAAACTAACATAAACTCAACAATTTACATTGGCTTTAGCGCGTGGCGTAGTCTGCCACAAAGCGAATGTACTCAGAAATACATTTTGTTAGTCTTTATTGAGTAGAGAACCGAGATTTTAGTTTTTTTGGCGGAAGAAGTCTCGCCAAATGGTGCTTTTTGTTCTAGTCTCTCGGCCTGAATCCATCCACACTGGTTATGATTGACTTTTGTGCCTAAATGACAATCCTCTCATAACCCGACAACCAAAGGAAACCACCATGAGTGATCGTTATCAGTTATTTGCAAATTCGCCCGTTGGCCGTTTATTAACCCGTAACTTAGGCTTGCCTGCACCTTTGGTTTTGGAACGTTATGATGCGAACAAACCTTTAGTCAGTGGTGCGGTATTATTAGGTGCAGCCCCTAATGCTGAATTAGTTGCCCCTATTGCTCGTGTGTTAAAAAACATTCATGCCGAAGCTTATGCAGGCAACCAAGATTTTATTCACCAAACTGCTGCTTCTGAAGCAGGTTTATCTTTACGTAGCCACAATGTTGAAGATAAAGAATTTAAATTTAAAGCCTTTGTTTTTGATGCTTCTGGGGTAAAAAACAGCGAACAATTAATTGAAGTTTATAATTTCTTTAACCCTATCGCACGCCAATTGCAAAACTGTGGTCGTGTGGTGATTTTAGGTCGCACACCAGAAAGCTGTACTGATCCAAAACAAGCCACTGCCCAACGTGCATTAGAAGGTTTTGTACGCGCTGTTGCTAAAGAATTCAAAAAAGCAATGACAGCACAATTAGTTTATGTTGCCCCTAATGCTGAAAACCAAGTTGAATCAACATTACGTTTCTTCTTATCAGCAAAATCTGCTTATGTTTCTGCACAAGTTGTTCGCATCAGTGCCAGCGACACACAAGTTAATATTGATTGGAAAAAGCCTTTAGCTGGCAAAACAGCCTTAGTCACAGGTGCTAGCCGTGGTATTGGTGAAGCGATTGCTGAAGTTTTAGCCCGTGATGGCGCACACGTGATTTGTTTGGACATTCCTGCTCAAGAAGCCGATTTACAACGTGTTGCTGGTCGTTTAGGTGGTTCTGTTTTAGGTTTAGACATTACTGCGGCTGAAGCCCCACAAAAAATTGTTGATTTTTGCAAAGACAAAGGCTTAGACATCATTGTTCACAATGCAGGCGTAACACGCGACAAAACCTTAGCCAACATGACACCACAACAATGGAACTTAGTCATGAATATCAACTTGTCGAGCGAAGAGCGCATCAACGATGCCCTATTAGCCAACAATGTGATTAATGCCAATGGCCGTGTGGTTTGTGTATCCTCAATCAGTGGTATTGCAGGTAACTTAGGTCAAACCAACTACGCAATGTCTAAAGCAGGCGTGATTGGTATGGTTCAATCTATGGCTCCAGTCTTAAAAGCACAAGGTATTACCATTAATGCAGTTGCACCGGGTTTCATCGAAACACAAATGACTGCTGCGATTCCTTTTGCGATTCGCGAAGCTGGCCGCCGCATGAATTCTATGTCTCAAGGTGGTCAACCTGTTGATGTGGCTGAAGCTATTGCTTGGTATGCCAACCCAGCCTCTGCTGGCGTAATTGGCAACGTGGTACGTGTTTGTGGTCAAAGTTTGATTGGTGCTTAGTTTCGACTTCGCTCAACTACCCCGACTTCGCTGATTTGGTGACAAAAGTTCCCTGAGCGAAGTCGAAGGGTTAGCTAAACATATTAACCTTTAAAGGGGATAATTATGCCAGCGCGTAACATGGCCAAATTACCATCCAGCTTTGCTATGTACCCAAAAGTCTTAGCCAATAGCTTAAAAAAGAAAACATCTAAGCAATTACCAGACCTTAGCTTGACCTTAAATGCCGTTAGCATTGATCGTCAACATGTGAATGACTACAACACCGTTTGTGGCTTTACTCAAAGTGATATCTTAGCACCAACCTACTTACATATGTTAGTCATGCCTTTACAAATGGCATTAATGGTTGAAGAAAGCTTTCCTTTCCCGATGTTAGGTTTAGTACATATTGCTAACAAAATCACCCAGCTTCGTCCTGTCAAAGCCTGTGAAAAAGTCAATATTACTTGCCGTTTTGGTGAATTAAAGCCACATGACAAAGGCCAACAATTTACTTTATTAGCCGATGTTTATGTGGGTAATGAAGTAGTTTGGTCTGAAGAAACCATTTATTTATTCCGTCAAGCCGTTAAATCTGCTGAAGGTGCTGCTAAACCAGAAGCCAGCAAAGAAAAAGCCAAACCCAGTGTGCCAAGCTTTAATGCTTTCTGGACGATTCCGAGTGATATTGGTCGTCGTTATGCAGCGGTTTCTGGTGATAGCAACCCCATTCATTTATACGACTTTACCGCTAAGTTATTTGGTTTCCCACGCGCGATTGCTCATGGCATGTGGACGAAGGCCAAATGTTTGAGCATGTATGAAGGTCGTTTACCTGACGCGTTTGAAGTGGATGTACAGTTTAAATTGCCGGTATTATTACCTGCAAAAGTTGGCTTTCAAACAATGACAACTGAGTCAGTGACTGAGTTTAATGTGATGGATGCCAAATCTGGCAAACCTCATGTTGCAGGCACTATTAAAGTGCTTTAAAAAAGAAAGTCCCCTTTTATAAAAAGGGGACTTTACTCACTTATAGTTCAATCTTGCCTGTCAACATATCTTCTCTTCGCTTAGGCAGTTATCACTTATTTATTCACTCAAAATCGCTTGCAGCTCTTTTGACTTCACAAAACGTGCTAATCGCGGTGCGATGCCTAAGCTTTGCGCATACATCACCCAATCACCCATAAAACTATATACAGGATATGTAAACGTTGCTGGCTTATTTTTTTCAAAAAAGAAATGCCCAACCCACGCACAACCATAACCCGCAACAATTCCTGCCGCTATATAACGCTTTTTGCCCGTAATCACACTCGCGGTTAAACCCACTAAACCTAATGTACTGCCAACAAAATGCAAACGCCGACAGACTTGGTTTTCATGTTGGCTCAAATAAAACGGATAAAATTCGGCAAAATTGGCAAATTGGGTAGGTGTTTCCTCAATCATGCTAAGATTTTGCTCATTACTCTGACGATGTTTAATCTCTAAAGCGGTAATATTAACGGCTTCGCTCATGGTGTCTTGCTCCTATTTTTATCTAGCTAGTTTTATTATCAGAATGATTCCGTTAGCATAGCGTATCTTATTGTTGATACCACTTTTTTTATTATGCGCCTATTCGCTTTGTGTTTGAGTTTGTGCCTTTTAGTCGCTTGTGGTCAAAAAGGGGCTTTGTACCTACCTGAGAAAAAACCACCCACGACTTCTCCTCATTCCCAATCTTAAGAGTTTATCTAAACATGTCAGTTTTTAGTTATCGTGACGGCCATTTATATGCCGAACAAGTTGCTGTAAATCAATTAGCCCAACAATTTGGCACACCGTTGTATATTTATTCACGCGCTGCCTTAGAAAATCATTACCATGCTTTTGATGAAGCATTTGCCACTGTGCCCCATCAAGTGTGTTATGCCGTTAAAGCTAACTCCAACCTAGCCGTACTCAATGTTTTGGCACGCTTAGGCGCAGGTTTTGACATCGTATCTGGTGGTGAATTAGCCCGCGTTTTAGCGGCTGGTGGTGACGCAAGCAAAGTTGTTTTTTCGGGTTTAGGCAAACAAGAAGCCGAAATCGAAACAGCATTGAATGTCGGTATTGCTTGTTTTAATGTCGAATCTGCGGCCGAAATTCATCGGATTAATGCCGTTGCAGTGCGTTTAAACAAAAAAGCACGTATTTCTTTACGTGTTAATCCTGATGTTGATGCCCAAACCCATCCTTATATTTCAACAGGTTTAAAAGAAAATAAATTTGGCATTGCCATTGAAGATGCCTTGGGTGTGTATTTAGAGGCCGCACAATTAGAAGGCTTAGAGGTTATTGGTATTGATTGTCATATTGGTTCTCAACTAACCACAACAACGCCATTTGCCGATGCTTTAGATCGCGTATTGGCGATGATCGACACTTTAGCCACTCACGATATTCATATCGAACATTTGGATATTGGCGGTGGTTTAGGGGTACGTTATCGTGATGAAACACCACCCAGCCCTGCCGAATATGCTCAAGCTTTATTACCTAAATTAGCAGGCCGCAATTTAACTGTTTATTTAGAACCAGGCAGAGCCATTGCCGCTAATGCAGGCATTTTGGTCACACAAGTTGAGTTTTTAAAGCCCACTGCTCACAAAAACTTTGCCATTATTGATGCCGCCATGAACGACTTAATTCGTCCGTCATTATATGGCTCATGGATGGATATTATTCCTGTACAAATTAACCCAAACACCGAAAACAAGGTGTATGACATCGTTGGTGCAGTGTGCGAAACAGGTGACTTTTTGGGGAAAGACCGTGATTTAGCGATTAATGCAGGCGATTTATTAGCCGTTTGTGGTGCAGGTGCTTATGGTTTTGTCATGAGTTCCAACTACAACACCCGTGGTCGTGCAGCCGAAGTGATGGTTGATGGCGAACAAGCCTATTTAATTCGTCGTCGTGAAACAATTAATGAGTTATTTGCGCTCGAATCTGTGCTACCTTAAGCTTAAAGTTTTTTAGAATAATCAAGACTTAGGCGTTTTATTTACTCACTCCAGCCCTTTCCCACAAGAGAGGGTGTCTTCTATTAGAGATAGTGAGCAATAAATACCTAAGTTGTAGAAATTGGAGAGCAATATGCGTCTGGAATTTACCAAGATGCATGGCCTCGGCAATGATTTTGTTGTCATCGATTGTATTACGCAGCGCGCACATTTAGAGCCACATCAAATCAAACAAATTGCCGATCGCCATTTTGGAGTAGGTTTTGACCAACTATTATTGGTTGAAGCCCCCACTCGCCCTGATGTTGACTTTAGATATCGCATTTTTAATGCAGATGGCTCAGAAGTACAACAATGTGGCAACGGTGCGCGCTGTTTTGCCCGCTTTGTCCGTGATCGCAAACTCAGCCGCAAAAACAAATTAATTGTTGAAACCGCCAGCGGCATTATTGAATTAAACATCACCGCAAATGGTTGGGTGCGGGTTAATATGGGTATTCCTCGCCTAGAACCTGCAGAAATTCCGTTTATTGCCGATCAACGTGCTTTAACCTACCCATTACAAGTAGGTGAACAAGACGTCATTATTAGCGCCGTTAGCATGGGTAATCCCCATGCAGTGATTTTGGTTGATAATGTTAATACCGCACCTGTGCGTGAATGGGGACGGATTATCGAAAGCCATCCTCGTTTTCCTGAACGTGTGAATGTTGGCTTCTTTCAAATTATTGATCGCCAAAATGCTCGTTTACGGGTGTTTGAACGCGGTGCTGGTGAAACCTTAGCTTGCGGAACTGGCACATGTGCGGCGGTTGTTGCAGGTATCCAACAAGGTTTATTAGATGAGCGTGTGCGTGTTCAGTTGCGTGGCGGTGAATTAGACATTCGTTGGCAAGGCGAAGGCCATCCCGTATGGATGACTGGCCCTACTGCCCGCGTGTTTGATGGCATATTACGCATGTATGAGTGGAACTAAGATGCCTTTAACGCAGCTACAACAAGATATAGACAACTGGCTCGACATCTTAAGTAGTCAGCGTTATGCCTCAGACCACACCTTAGCCGCTTACCAACGTGACCTAAACAAGCTTGCCCAGTTTTTGACTCGCGAAAATTGCCATGATTGGGCAGAGTTAGACAACGATCGCTTAACGCGTTTTATTGGGCCTTTATTGTCTACTAACAGTTTGTTACCAATTAGTGTGCAGCGGATGTTATCGGCCATTCGTGGATTTTATGACTGGTTAGTGCAACAACATCGACTGAGTTATAACCCTGCAAAAGCCTTTAAGATCAAACGTCAACATCGTGAATTACCTAAGGTTATGGATGTTGACCTTGTCAATCAGCTCTTAGATGCCCCTGCACCAGATACTCCTCATGCAGCAAAACTATGGCTGCGTGACAAAGCGATTATGGAATTGTTATACTCCAGTGGCTTGCGTGTTTCTGAGCTAAGCAATTGTTTATTAAATGATATTGATTTAAGCTCAGCATTGATTACTGTTATAGGTAAAGGCAAAAAAACGCGTGTGTTACCTGTAGGACGTAAAGCAATAAGTGCTATTAAAGATTGGCTCAAAATTCGCAGTGATTTTATTAAAGCAGAAACAGGCAACCATATATTTTTAAATGAACGTGGTGGACGTTTTACCGAACGTGGCATTCAACAAGCCCTTGCCTATCAAGCGCAACGGGTTGGTATTCCACAACATCTCCATCCGCATTTATTAAGACACTGTTTTGCCTCACATCTGCTAGAATCTAGTCAAGACTTACGCGCTGTACAGGAGTTATTGGGTCACGCGAGTATTAGCACTACCCAAATTTATACTCATTTGGATTATCAGCATCTTGCGCAGGTTTATGATCAAAGCCATCCAAGAGCGAAAAAATAATGATAAAACTTCTGACATTTGATTTAGACAATACCTTATGGTCTGTTGACCCTATTATTGCTCGTGCCGAAAATGCAATGATGGAATGGATTTATCAAAATCATCCCGAATTGCGTTTTAAAGTCACCACTGTTCAGTTTGAACAGTATAAAGACAAAATTAGTAGTGAACGCCCCGATATTAGCCACGATTTAACCCAACTACGTTTAACCACTTTACGTCAAGTTTTAGATGGTCACGTGACAGGTGATGTAAATGCTATCGTCAAAAAAGCTTATGAAGTATTTCAACGCGAGCGCAATATTGTCCAATATTTCCCTTATGTGCTTGAAACACTCGAAGAACTTGCCGATCAATATCCACTAATTGCTTTAAGTAATGGTAATGCTGATGTCCATAAAGTTGGCATTGGCCATTTGTTCAAAAATCACTTTTCTGCTGCGGGGGTTGGCTTTGCTAAACCGCATCCAGCCATGTTTCAATATGCTTTACAAGCAATAAAAGTGAGTGCACATGAAGCCATTCATATTGGCGATCATCCTGTACAAGATATTCAAGCGGCTAAAGATGTAGGCATGAAAACCATTTGGGTAAACTGGATGAATCATGCTTGGCCGTTAGCCTGTAAACCTGATGCAACCGTCAATAATTTTGAAGACTTACCTGATGCCATTGCTAAACTTTGTCAAGTAAAGGAAAACGCCTAATGCAAATTTGGGTTGATGCCGATGCCTGCCCCGTTGTTGTTAAAGAAATTTTATTTAAAGCGGCTGAACGACTCAAAGTGTCACTCACTTTGGTCGCCAATCAACATATTCGTGTCCCTGCCTCGCAAGTGATTCGCTCTGTACAAGTCCCATCTGGCTTTGATGTTGCAGATAATTGGATTGCCGAACAAGTGCAAAACAAAGATTTAGTAATTACCGCAGATGTGCCTTTAGCCGCTGCTGTCGTTGCCAAAGGTGCTTTTGCACTTAATCCGCGTGGCGAATTTTATACACCTGATACTATTTCTAACCGTTTAACCATGCGTAACTTAATGACTGAGCTGCGTGAGACTGGCCAAATTCAAAGTTATACGGCGGGATATAGCGCGAAAGATAAGCAAAATTTTGCTAATCAATTAGATCGATTTTTAAGCAAGCATATTAAAGTCTGTTGACGTTTTCAACAGACTTTAGTTTAGGACTTACGCAGTTACAGTTTATTGCACTCTAAAAAAATATTCACGGTAATAACGTAACTCATCAATCGAATCACGAATATCATTTAACGCTAAATGGCTACTTTGTTTAGAAAATCCTTGCATAATTTCGGGACGCCAACGACGAGCTAACTCTTTAACGGTGCTAACATCCAAATTACGATAATGAAAAAAGGCTTCTAATTTGGGCATAGTACGATATAAAAAACGACGATCTTGGCAAATGGAGTTACCACACATAGGCGATTTTTTGGCATCAACAAAACGGCTTAAAAACTCAATGGTTTGTGCTTCCGCTTCAGCTTCAGTAATCGTGCTACGGCGCACACGCTCAGTTAACCCAGATTGACCATGTTGACGAGTATTCCATTCATCCATTGCATTTAACACAATATCTTTTTGATGAATGGCTAACATGGGGCCTTCGGCCAAAATATTTAAATTTGCATCAGTCACAATGGTGGCAATTTCAATAATACGATCGGTATCTGGGTTTAAACCAGTCATTTCTAAATCAATCCAAATTAAATTGGTTTCTTTGTTAATAGCCATTTTCGTCCTAGTTTATTAGTCACAAGAAAAATGACTATTCTACAGAAAAAATATATGATAGGCGTTTTTATTTCGTTGTTTTAAAGTGCCTATGAGCAAACGCCATTTAAGCGAGCAGCAAACTAAACGTATTCATCAACAACATGCGCGTCGTATTGCTAAAGCTAAAGAACCTGTGATTGATGACAGTCACTTAAGCCCTCCTCAACAAGGATTAATTATTGCCCATTATGGCCGTCAAATTGAAGTAAAAGGATTAGAAGGCGAATTTGTTAATCAAATTTGGCGTTGTCATATTCGTAGTAATCTAGAGGCGTTAGTGACAGGCGATTTAGTGGTTTGGCAAGCCGATACCACCAATCAAATTGGCGTGATTACTGCATTATTGCCCAGAACTTCGTTGCTCACACGTCCTGATCCTTATCAAAAAATTAAGCCAGTTGCCGCTAATATCTCCCTAATTTTGATTGTTTTTGCACCAATTCCAGTTCCTTCTGCCAGTTTGTTAGACCGCTATTTAGTGGCGTGTGAAACGGTTGGCATTAAACCTTTGTTAGTCTTAAATAAATCAGATTTACTAAATAACGAAGAAGGTCAATTACTTCGTGACTTATTAGCCGAATATCAACATTTAGGCTATGACAGTATAGAAGTGTCTTGTTTTGGCAATTTGCATGAATTACAACAACGAATTGGCAATCATAATGTCGTTTTTGTTGGCCAATCTGGTGTGGGTAAAAGCTCCTTAATTAATGCCTTGTTACCCAATGCACAACAAAAGGTGAATATTATTTCTGAAAATTCTTTATTAGGCCAACATACCACCACCACTACTCGCCTATTTGCCTTAGAAAATGGTGGTGCTTTAATTGATTCACCTGGTATTCGTGAATTTGGTATTTGGCATTTGGATGAAGAGCAAATCAAGCAAGGTTTTGTTGAGTTTAAAGATTTTTATGGCAATTGCCGTTTTAGAAACTGTCAACATTTAAGCGAACCTGACTGTGCGCTTAAACAAGCGGTTGCTGATGGTAAAATATCTGAACGTCGCTTAGAAAGTTTGCATCGTTTGTTGGCCGAAAGTAAATCTAGCTAGAGTCAATTTAGCAAGCAAGCTATACTCCGCCCCGTTTTTATGATTATGCTGTGAATTAGTTATCTAGCAGACTAATTTGCCTTTATGAGGTCTAGATGTAATGGAACATTTTGTTCAATTTTTAATGAATCACTACATACTCAGCAGTACGTTTTTAGGGCTGTTGATTGCGTTTTTTATTGTTGAAAGTAAACGCGGTGGTCAAAATGTCAGCCCTCAAGGCTTAAGTCAGATGATAAATAAACAAAATGCCCTTGTTATTGACTTACGTGACCCCACTGAGTTTAAGAAGGGACACATTACTGGCAGTCAAAATATACCTTATGCCAAATTAAATGACAAAAACAATCATTTTCCTAAAGATAGACCGATTGTATTTGTCTGTAATTTAGGTCAAGTAGCAGGTGCTGCTGCCAAACAAATCAAAACAGAGCATCAACTCAATGATGTATTTAAATTGGATGGTGGCATCTCTAACTGGAAGGCGTTGTCATTACCTTTAGTAAAAAAGTGAGAACATGATGGCACAGGTTGTTATTTATACCACTCGCATTTGTCCTTATTGTGTACGTGCAAAACAACTCTTACAACGCAAAGGTATTGCTTATGAAGAAGTTGATGTTAGCAATGACCATGCGACACGGATGCAATTAGTTGAGCGCACCAAACAACGTACTGTGCCACAGATTTTTATTAATGACCAACACATTGGTGGTTGTGATGATTTATACGCGTTAGAGCGGCAAGGCGCGTTAGACCCTTTACTTGCCCAGTAAAACATAAACTATACACTAGGAAATAACTATGAGCGAGAATCAAAATCAAGGTGGACAATTTGGCTTAGAGCGTTTGTTTGTCAAAGATTTATCTTTTGAAGTTCCAAACTCCAAAGTATTTTTAGGCGAATGGAAGCCAGAAATGGACGTGCAATTAAATACTGAAACTGTACGTTTAGATGAAACACATTACGAAGTTTCTGTGACTGTGACTGTGACCGCCAAAAATGCAGGCGCAACAGCTTTTGTTGCTGAAGTTAAACAAGCAGGCATCTTTTTGATTGCTGGTGTACCTGATGAGCAACTGACTCAGTTAGTTGGCGCATACTGTCCTAACATTTTATTTCCATACGTTCGTGAAGCCATTTCTGATTTAGTCAATCGTGGTAGCTTCCCTCAATTATTGTTAGCACCTGTTAACTTTGATGCTTTATTTGCTCAAGCACAACAACAACGCGCCGAGCAAGCAGCACAACAACAAGCTACTTTACAGTAAACTTGTTAAATGGCTGTCACTCTTGAGTGACAGCTATTTTAATAAAAAAACCAATACGCCGCGCTAATCGCTGCAATCACTCCGACTAAATCACAAAACAAACCACACGCTAAAGCATAACGTTCTTTACGAATGCCAACTGCGCCAAAATATACCGCTAAAACATAAAAAGTCGTTTCGCTTGAGCCTTGAATAACCGCCGCAACTAGCGCTGGAAATGAATCAACCCCATAGGTTTGCATGGTTTCAATCATCATCGCACGCGCACCACTCCCCGAAAAAGGCTTAATGAGTGCCGTGGTTAAAGCTGGCACAAAATCGGTATTTAAGCCCAATAAACCAATGACATAAGCTATCCCATCTAAAATCATGGTCAAAACACCACTAGCACGCAACATTGACACCGCCACCAACATCGCCACCAAAAAGGGAATTAATCCAACAGCCAAATCAAAACCTTGTTTTGCGCCAGTAATAAACTCGTCATACAACGCAACATTTTTACGCCAACCTGCCAATAAAAATAAAACGATAATACCAAACAAGGCTAAATTACCAATTAACGCTGAGCGTTCACTTAAAGCATCTGGTGGCAAACCCACCACTAAACTAATTAAACCTGCCATCAATACCGCAAAACCAGCCGCATAAGCCAATACCACACGATTAAATAAATCAAGTTTTTGTAACCAAGCAACTAATAAAATACCCGCTAAGGTAGAACAACTTGTGGCAAATAAAATGGGCAAAAAAACACTGGCAGGATCAGGTGCATGAAACTGCGCACGGTACATAAAAATACTGACTGGAATTAAGGTAATCGACGAAGTATTAATCACTAAAAATAAAATTTGTGGATTACTGGCCGTATCGGGATGCGGATTAAGACTTTGTAAATCTTTCATCGCTTTTAAACCCATAGGCGTTGCAGCATTATCTAACCCCAACATATTTGCTGCCATATTTAAAGTCACTGAACCAATAGCAGGATGTCCTTTGGGAACTTCGGGCATTAATTTTTGAAATAACGGCGTTAATAACCACGCCAAACGATCAGTTAAACCACTCTTTTCGGCAATCTGAAATAACCCCAACCAAAAACACAACAAGCCAACCAAACCAATCGCAATTTCGACTGCCGTTTTAGCTGTTTTAAAACTGGCTTCAATGGTTTGAGCTAAAACTTCGGGATGTCCAAGTATGGCTTGATATAAACAACTAAAAAATGCCAGCAAAAATAATGCAGGCCACAATCGATTCAACATAAGATTTCACGTCCATCCAAGAAAGTCTGTGAGACAATCTTTTTTAAAAGTATTTGTCAATATTTTTTGCCTATAAACCAAACAAAAAATCACTTTTTGATGCTTTATGTACAGATAAGCATCAAACTGCCTAAAAGACCAACAATAAAAAGTTGTCCACAAAATCTGTGGATAACTCTGTGGATAACTCTAGGTTACCCCCTGCTAAAGCCAGTGTTATCAAGGCTTAGAGTTAAATCGTATATTTTTTAACCTATACAAAAAATCATTTTATAATCAATAACTTAATTTTTACAATACTGTAACAATCAATTTTTATAAAAAAATCACTTGCTTATATTATGTCAATACTGCAACAAAAACTATTGATTATTTTTTAATCATTTGATCAGAAAAAATGTTTCTAAAATTATTACCAAATGCACACTTTTTAAACAAATATTTGTTGACAGAAAAAACTTGTCTAAGCTCAATAAAGTAGCGAAAATAGCTCATCAATCTAATCAAGTTTAAGAATAAAAATGATGCTTGGACGTTTATTATTACTCTGTAGTGCGCTCACTGTTTATAGCCTACCTAGCTGGGCTGGTAATATTTATAAATTCCGTGATGCGGACGGTAATATTTTATTTACCAATGTTGTCGATGGCCGAGGTAAACCGCGTGGCCAAGATTTTGGCCGTTATACCAAACTGGAAAAAGTCACATGGTTTGCAGATACCAATGTTCATAAATACCGTAACTGGGGTAAAGATGAATTTGCTGTACGCCCAAGTTTTAGCAAAAATCGTGACGCTTATGACGATATTATTGCTCAAGCCGCTTCTACTTATGGCCTCGATAAAGGTTTAGTTAAAGCCGTGATTCACACCGAGTCGGGTTTTAATCCCCTTGCTCGCTCAGGGCCGGGCGCTAAAGGTTTGATGCAGTTAATGCCCGCTACTGCCAAACGTTTTAAAGTCGATGATGTGTATGACCCTGCCCAAAATATTCGTGGTGGTGCAGAATATTTAAGTTTTTTGTTAAAACGTTTTAATAGTTTAGAACTGGCTTTAGCAGGTTATAACGCGGGCGAAGGCAATGTTGACAAATATAAAGGTATTCCACCCTTTGCCGAAACCCAAGATTATGTGCGCCGAGTGATTAGCCGTTATAACAAATTATATGGCGGTAGTGCCGAACGTTTGAGTATGAATTGATGCGGCTTCGATGGTTATTTTCTGCGGTTTTTATAGGCTTGGTAAATGTGCCTTGTTATGCTCAAACAGAGATTGCTCAAGTTTTTAAAACGCATCAGGTACAAGGCACGATAGTATTACGCTCTTTAAAACAAGACGTGGCGATTATTTATAACCCTGATCGCGCACAACTCCCCTTCGCCAGTGCGTCAACGTTTAAAATTTTACACAGCTTAATTGCACTAGAAGAAAAAGTTATCACCAAAACGGATGTTATTAAATGGGATGGCACAACTTATGACATTAAGACATGGAATCAAGATCAAACCCTAGCTAGTGCTTTTCAAGTGTCTTGTGTGTGGTGTTATCAAACGTTTGCCAAACAAATCAGTGCCAAAAAATATCAGCATTATATTGATAGTACTCATTTTGGCCATTTGTCGCCCAATTTTGCACAAACTACATTTTGGCTAGATGGCTCTTTAACAATCAGTGCCTTAGAGCAAGTTGCTTTTTTAAAAAAACTTTATCAGCATCAATTTGCATTTAGTGCCGATCATTATCAGACTTTAGCAGAGATTATGCTTGCCGAAAAAACCAATGATTATCGTCTTTATGCCAAAACAGGTTGGGCAGCACGTAGCACACCACAAATTGGTTGGTATGTGGGTTATGTAGAAACTCAGCAAGATACTTGGTTTTTTGCTTTAAATATCAATATTAATGACACTAAAGACTTAGCACTTAGACAGCTCATTACCAAACAAGTTTTAACTAATCAACACATCATTAGCCCTTAATGCAAACACACTAAGGGCTTAGCATATCTCTCACGCGTCTTTTAACTCACCAAACAACGCTACATACTGTTCAGTCAATTTATGCTGAGGTGCTAAAAACACTAAAGGTAAACTTTTGTGATGTGACTCCTTCATAATCACAGAGGATGGCAAATAAGTGGCCATAATCGGCAAGCCTTCTTCTTTTAACTCATTAATTAATTGTAAAGGCAAGGAAGCGCGTGGTTGAAACTGATTAACAATTACCCCTTCTACTTCTAAGTCGGCATTATGGTCGGCTTTGGTTTCACCGACATTTTCTAATAAAGTATATAAAGCACGACGCGAAAACTCATCACAATCAAACGGAATTAAACAACGCTCGGAAGCAATCAAGGCTGATAAGGTATAAAAGTTGAAGGCTGGTGGCGTATCTATAAAAATATTATCGTATTGACGACTCAATTCTTTTAAAGCCGCCGCTAATTTATAAATTTTATGTTTACTTTGTAATAAGTGTTCAATTTCGCCTAATTCGGGATTAGACGGAATGACGTGCAAATTATTAAAAGCCGTGGTATGTACATACTCAGCCAATGGTTTTTCTTTGCCTTTTAAACTTAAAGTTTGAGCAAAAAATTGGCCAATGTTTGGTTGCAATTCTGGTTTATTGGCCGCAACTTCGGCAACTTCTCCCAATAAATATTGGGTTGCATTACATTGTGGGTCTAAGTCTAATACTAAGGTTTTTAAGCCTTGGCTAGCACTGACTGCCGCTAAATTAACGGTAATACTCGATTTTCCTACACCGCCTTTTTGATTAAAAATCACTCGTCTCATTTTTATTTACCCTCTATCAATTCAATATTTTTTACGCGATTAAAACAAACGCCGATTGTAATCTTAACAAAATCAACGTCTAGCTCTTTTTAGTATTTTTGCTCTATTTTTAGTCACGACTTTTTACATTTATTTAGTTAAAAAACATAAGATTAGAATGTTTATTCTACAGATTACTGTTCTATAATCGCTACAACAAGAAAAAACCATAAAAAATATATGGTTTTAATTGCAACAATAACAAAGTTAGCAAATTCGCTAATTTTTGGACGATGAGGGTTATAAAGATGAACTATTTTGTTACTGGTGGAACTGGTTTTATTGGTCGTTTCTTAGTTGCACGTTTATTAAAACGTGAAGATGCGGTGGTTTATTTATTATGCCGTCAATCTTCGCAAAGCAAATTTTTTGATTTAATGGATGAGTTAGGTGCTACCGAACAACAGCTTATTCCTGTGTTTGGAGACATTTCCCAACCCTCATTGGTTTCTGAGAGTGATTTAGCAAAGTTACAAGGCAACATTGATCACGTTTTTCACTTAGCCGCTATTTATGACATGAACATGAGCGAAGCCGAAGGCGAAGCCATTAATAATCAAGGCACGCGCAATGTAGTTAACTTTGTTAATCAATTAGGTGGCAATGTTCGTTTACATCACATGAGCTCGATTGCTGTCGCTGGCACAGAATGGGAAGGCGTGTTTAAAGAGTCGATGTTTGATGAAGGTCAAGCCTTAAGCCATCCTTATTACCGTAGCAAATTTACCTCCGAAAAAATTGTCCGTGAAGAAACCAAAGCCCCTTATCGTATTTATCGCCCTGCGATGGTGATTGGTGATTCACAAACAGGTGTCATGGACAAAGTAGATGGCCCATATTACTTCTTTAAAATGATTCAGCTTATTCGTAATAATGTGCCTAAATGGTTGCCATTGTTAGGAATTACAGGTGGCCAAATGCCTATTTGCCCTGTTGATTATGTGGCGGATGCAACAGACTATATTGCTCATAAAGACGGTTTAGATGGTCGTGCTTTTTGTTTAGTACAAAATCCTGCGCCTAGTGTTGGCGATTTTATGCAAATTATGTTTACTGCCGCACACGGCCCAGATTTTGCCAAAAACTTTGATGTACCTGATATCAAAGTTCCTAGTGTTGCCAAAGATTTATTTAATAAATTTGCCGTCAGTGACCTTGCAGTCACTATTTCCAAAGCGATTGGTGCGCCCATTTCTACCCTCACCTATGCCTTTAATAAATTTGAGTTTGATGACAAAAATACTCGCCAAGCTTTAAAAGGTAGCGGTATAAGCTGTCCACGCCTAGAAGAGTATGCTGATAAACTGTGGGATTATTGGGAATGGAACTTAGACAGTGCTGCGTTTATGTCGAGCAAAGCTTTACAAGTGGTGAGAGGCAAAACTGCTTTAATTACAGGTGCATCGAGTGGTATTGGTTTAACGGTTGCTAAAAAATTAGGCAAAGCAGGCGCGCACGTTTTGTTAGTGGCGCGTGGTGTAGAAAAACTGGAACAAACTGCCGAAATGATTCGTAAAGTTGGCGGCACAGCAACAATTTATCCGTGTGATTTATCAGATTTAAAAGCCATTGATGTAATGGCCGAACAAATTTTAGCAGACCACGGCCATGTTGACATTGTAGTTAATAATGCAGGACGTTCGATTCGACGTGCGGTGATTGAATCTCTTGACCGTTTCCACGACTTTGAACGTACCATGCAATTAAATTATTTTGGTGCAGTACGTTTAATTTTGCGTTTATTACCATCCATGATAACCCAAAAAACAGGCCAAATTATCAATATTTCGTCTATTGGTTGTTTGGCTAATTCACCACGTTTCTCGGCTTATGTGGCCAGTAAAGCGGCGTTGGATGCGTTTACTCGTTGTTTATCTGCCGAAGTAAAACAGTACAACATTCAAACCACGGCCATTTATATGCCTTTAGTGCGTACACCGATGATTGCACCAACCAAAATGTATGATTATGTGCCAACTTACACGCCCGACCAAGCCGCAAACTTGGTAATTAAAGCGATTGTGGACAAACCTAAACGCATTAAAACGCCACTCGGACAAACGGCTGAGTTGTCTTATGCCTTATGGCCAAAAGTAAATGATGCAATTTTAAACTTAGGTTTTAAATTGTTCCCATCATCTGCTGCGGCTAAAGGCATTAAGGAAGAAAAACCATCAGCCGCCGCGATTGTCATGGCCAATGTGTTACAAGGTCAACACTGGTAATCGTCCTTCGACTCTCCGCTCAGGCAGCGTTTTTACGCTGGTTGAGCGAAGTTTGGGTGGTTGAACGAAGTCTAAACCAAACTAGCTAAACAATTTAGGGTATGGTCAATCGATTAATCTCTTTTTATCATATTCCACTCTAACTCAAACTTTGCCAAATACTTTTTCAAACGGTCAGCATCATTACTGCTGGCCTTTTGTTGCCGTGATTGAGCAAACAACTGTCGGCCTGCTTCTGATAAACTGTTTGCCTGCTGACAAACCGCTAACACCGCTTCCAACTGAAACAAATCAAAATCATCAATTTGTTGCCATGTATTGGGTAAAAATTGCTTACATAAGCTAAATGCCTCTTGTTGTTGATTTGACCACAATTTTTCTAAACGCTGAATTTCTTTATTCACATCCTCACAAGTGACTCGCCCACCATTCGCTAAGGTTGCCATCCGACTCACTGATGACGATAAATCCCTAAAGTTTCCCGACCACAAGGCTTTGGGCTGTAAGGCATAAGCTAAATAATCTTGCCGCGCTTCTTTGTTAAAACGCACTTCTCGGCCTTGTTCACGGGCAAAACGTGCTAATTCAAACTCGATGTTTGGCTCAATATCTTCACGACGCTCGCTTAAAGGTGGCAAATGAAACGTCCACATATTCAATCGTGCATACAAATCTTCTCTAAAATTGCCTAAACGCACTTCTTCCGCCAAATCTCGACACGTACCTGCAATTAATTGAAAATCACTTTGTACTTCTTTATCTGCCCCAACAGGATAAAAACGTTTTTCTTCAATGGCTTTTAACAACATCGCTTGTTCGTCTGCCCCCAATTCACCAATTTCATCCAAAAACAACAAGCCACCATCAGCACTACGCAACAAACCCGCCCTTGCGCTCACCGCCCCTGTAAAAGCTCCTTTAGCATGACCAAACAAGGTAGACATGGCACTATCACCTCGCAAAGTCGCACAATTGACCTCAACAAATTCACCGCGCAACTGATGACGCTGCTTTTTTAGCTCATAGACACGCCGTGCCAAAAATGACTTACCAACCCCCGTTGCCCCCAACAACAACACAGGGCTACGTGAACGTAATGCCACTTGCTCAATTTCGGCAATCATCACATTAAAAGTCGGATTTTTGGTGGCAATACCCGATTTTAAGTGATTTTGGATTTCTAAACGTTCATCGGCAAAACGGCTGGCTAATAAGTTATAGCGCGACAAATCCAAATCAATAATATCTAAACGACCACTTTCGCCATTTTGTTGTTTACGTGGTGGTGAGCTTTGCAAAATTTTGGCAGGGAAATAACGCGTTTCGGTCAGCAAAAACAAACAAATTTGCGCGACATGTGTGCCTGTGGTGATGTGAACCAAATACTGATGTTTATCAATATCAAATTGATAAGCACGCGCATACTCATACAATGCGCCATAAACCTCTTGAAAATCCCAAGGATTTTCCAAAGGCATTAAATAGGGTTCAACTACGGTTTCTGGCGAAATAAAGGCGATATCATCAATCACCACGTTTAATAAATCGAGATATTGCTCGTTATAAAACAACACCAATTTATCAATAATAAAATCATCATGTTGACATAAGGCCACATTTGGCCGCCATTTCTCCCACCGTCCACGACCTTTGGCTGCATCTAATTGTGAACCTAAAAAACTAAAGACAATGGTTTTCATGGCTTTTTTATACTCATCTTAAGCACACTGAGCCTACAAGACTTACGCATTGAACTGCAATTAGCGCGTTTTGCGAGCTATCAATCGTTGAAAACGATTGTTTAGCGAGTAAATAAGCGATAACCGAGTAAGTCCTAAAATGTCC
>ERZ650309.93-NODE-93-length-42724-cov-5.889944_pt1 | contig 42724 bp, 37 predicted proteins | sample MGYA00376245_ERZ650309 | MGnify/ENA primary metagenome ERZ650309 (study PRJEB26733, sample SAMN07839294) | wastewater metagenome | biome: urban; feature: wastewater treatment plant; material: waste water | place: USA: North Carolina | collected 2016-04-26 ... | reverse complement strand
AGCGCGAAAAGATCGGTCTGATGACCATGGTCGGCGATGCCTATGCTGCTCCGATCGTCGACGAACTCGATCGCCGTAGCTACGACCTGTCGTCGATGTATGCCATCGGCACCGGTGGGGCCGCCACCAATCCGAAGCATCAACGCGCGCTGCTGGAACACATTCCGCAGATCACGGTGATCAACGGATTCGGGTCGTCGGAGACCGGCAACATGGGCTTTGGTCATACGCAGCGCCAGACGCCGACAGCGGATACCTTCCAGCTGCGTGCCGGTGCCCTGGTGCTCGCCGAGGACTACTCGCGCTTTCTGGAACCGGGCTCGGCCGAGGTCGGTTGGGTGGCCCGTAACGGCCGAATCCCGTTGGGATACTTCGAGGATTCTGTTGCCACGGATAAGACCTTCCCCGAGGTCGCGGGTGAGCGGGTGGTTGTCTCGGGCGACCGCGCATCGCTGGAGGCCGACGGCACGTTGCGGCTGTACGGCCGAGATTCGTTGGTGGTCAACACCGGTGGTGAGAAGGTGTTCGTCGAGGAGATCGAAGACGTACTGCGCGCGCACCCTGCAGTAGTGGATGCGCTCGCCGTCGGGCGGCCCAGTGAACGCTGGGGCCAGGAGTTGGTGGCGGTGGTGGCAGTGCGCGATGCCATCGACGCGGATTCGTTGCGGGAGCACTGTGCGACCCGGCTGGCACGGTTCAAGCTGCCCAAGGATGTGGTTTTCGTCGAGGAGATCCGCCGGCTCGGTAACGGCAAGGCCGATTACCGGTGGGCCAAGCACGTCGCGGTGGGATCAGTAGGAGGAGTACGAGCTTGACGCAGAAGGTTATTGATTGCCTGGCCAATGTGCACTTCGGTGAGACGGAGAATCAGCCGACCTTCATGAAGAAGGTGCGGGACGATTACTTCAAGGGTCCGAAGTCGATGTATGACCCGATCGACCTGACCGAGATGCTCGACGAGATGGACGCCCACGGCGTCGGCCGTGCCATCTTGATGGACAACCTGACCAAGCCGTCGGTGACGGCTCGCAAATTCGTCGAGGCCCATCCCGACCGGTTCGCTCTGGCGATGGGCGGGGTCAACTTGCTCAAGCCGATCCCGTCGTTGCGAGAACTGGCTGCGGTCGTCAAGGACCTTCCGGTCGCCTATACCGTTGTCGGGCCCAGCTTCTGGGGTGACGGCATGTATCCGCCCAGCGATGCGGTGTACTACCCGCTGTACACCAAGTGTGCCGAGATGGAACTGCCGCTGTGCGTCAACACCGGCCTGCCCGGCCCACCGATCCCCGGTGAGGTGCAGAACCCGATCCACCTGGACCGGGTGTGTGTGCGGTTCCCCGAGCTGAAACTATGCATGATCCATGGCGCAGATCCCTGGTGGGACATCGCCATTCGGATGCTGATCAAATACCAGAACCTGCGGTTGATGACGTCGGCATGGTCGCCCAAGCGACTGCCCGACAGCCTCCTGCACTTCATGCGGACCCGTGGGCAGAAGAAGGTCATCTTCGCCTCGGACTTCCCGGTCCTGCGCATGAACCGGGTGGTCCCTGAAGCGCTGGCCTTGGACCTGCCCGCCGACGTACTCGACAACTACCTCTACCACAATGCCGCGGAGTTCTTCTTCGGCGAACACCAGGAGAACTGATGGACCGCTACGAGTTGCGGCGGCTGGACTACAGCCTGTCCGAGGACCACGTCGACGTACAGAATGCCTACCGGCAGTTCTTCAAGACGCACTCCGACATCGAAACGGTCCGGGCCGCCGAGCCGACCGGCTTCGACAAGAGTCTGTGGGAACGCCTGTGCGCCATGGGTGCAACGACCATGGGGCTACCCGAGTCCGTGGGCGGCGACGGCGCCACGCTGGTCGACCTGACGCTGGTGGCCGAGGAATTGGGCCGTTATCTCGCGCCGGTGCCGTGGATCGACCATGTCGTGGGTTCGCGGCTGCTGGCGCGACTCGGCGCGTCGACCACCGAGATCGTCGAAGGTACGCAGCTTGTCGCCATCGATCCGCAGCAGGTGGCTCCGGTCGGCAACCGATTGATCCCTGCCGGATCCGTGGCCGACCACATCGTGGTGCGCGACGGGGATGACGTGGTACTGCTCGGGTTCTCCAGTCATCCGGCGAAAGTCGAGAACATCGGCAAACTGCCGATGGCGTGGGTCGACCCGGCCGCTGCCGATAGTCGCGTGGTGTTGGCCAGCGGCGCCGCGGCGCTGGCGGAATATCAACGGGCACTCGATGAATGGCGATTGCTCACGGCTTCGGCACTGGTCGGTCTGGTCGAGGAGACCATGACCATTGCGGCTGAGTTCGCCAAGACGCGCTACACGCTCGGTGTGCCGATCGGGACGCTGCAAGGTATTTCGCATCCGTTGGCGAACATCGCCATCACCGTGCAAAGTGGGCGTGGCCTGTCCCGGCGTGCTGCCTGGTATCTGGACAACGAACCCGACGAGCGCCCGGAGTTGGCGCCGTCAGCGTTCGTGTTCATGGCAGATGAGGCCTCCAAGGCTGCGACCATGGCGGTGCACGTCCAGGGCGGACTGGGCGTATCGGCGGAAGCTGCAGCCACGGCATATCTGGTGCGGGCCCGAGGGTGGGCGTTGGCCGGCGGCGATCCCGGTGCCACCGCAATTCATGTCGGCCGCATCGTGGCCGACCGCGAAAGCCGCTTGGCAGCAAGCGTTTAAGGAGACGACAGTATGGATTTCTCGCGTGTGGAACTGTCCGCTGAGGATGCCGCTTTCGCGTCCGAGGTACACACCTTTCTCAGTGAACTGGTCACCGAGGACGTGATCCAGCACGACCGCGACACCGGCGACAACTTCCACGAAGGTGTGCACCTGGCGCTGGGTGCCAAGGGATACCTTGAGGCCGAATGGAAATCGGAGGCTGACGGTGGCTTCAGCCGGATTCGTAGCCGCATCTGGCAGCTGGAGAAGCGTCGCACGGAGGTGCCGTGGGTGACGTGGGGGACCACGTCGATGATCGCGCGGTCCGTGGCGAAATTCGCATCCCCGGAGATCAGGGACGAGGTCATGCGCGGCGTCTTCGACGGCACGGTCCGGATGTGCCTGGGGTACACCGAACCCGAGGGAGGCTCGGATGTCGCGACATGCAAGACCCGTGCCGTCCGTGACGGTGATGACTGGGTGATCAATGGCTCGAAGATGTTCACCACCGGCGCACACAACAGCAAGTACGTCTTCCTGATCACCAACACCGATCCCGAGGCGCCGAAGCACAAGAGCCTCACTATGTTTCTGGTGCCGCTGGACACCCCGGGTATCGAGATCCAGGGCATCCGCACCGTCGACGGCGACCGCACCAACATCGTCTACTACAGCGATGTGCGGGTCTCCGACAAATACCGGCTGGGCGAGGTCAACGGCGGCTGGGCCGTTGTCCGTGAGCCCCTCGACGCCGAGCACGGTGCCGTCGCAGCTGCGGCGGACGGTCTGGCAGACGTGTCGATCATGATGCATCAGGCAGGGTTCATGGCCGAGGCCGCCGACAACGTCGCCGCTATCGTCGGGACGCCGGACGCTTCCGGACACCGTGCTGTCGACGATGGTTCTGTGGCACTTCGGCTGGGCCGCAGCATCGCCCGGATGGAGGCATCACTGTCCGCATCCAGCATTTTCGGCCGGGTGGCCCTGGCACAGACGATGCGCGACATCTCCCCGGATCTCATGGACATCGCCGGGCCGGCTGCCGCACTGCCGATCGGAACCGACGGCGGCTTCGACGATCGCAGCGAATACGTCTACCGGTTCGCGCCGCTGGTGGGCATCTATGGCGGCACGCTCGAGGTGTTCCGGAACATGATCGCCCAGTACGCATTGGGGCTGGGTAAGCCGAACTACTCGCCGGTCAAAAAGGCGTCGTAGTGCTGTCTAGGACGTCGCCTCGCGCTCAAGGTGTGAATGCTTGGACGACTCGCCCATGAACACGTACACCAGCAGCGAGATGAGCGCACAGCCGGCGACGTAGTAGAAGAACCACGGCTCATGACCGATGTGCTTGAGCCACAAGGCGATGTACTCGGTAGACCCGCCGAAGATCGCGACGGTCAGTGCATAGGGGAGGCCGACGCCCAGCGCGCGGATGCGGGCCGGGAACAGTTCGGCCTTCACGACGGCGTTGATCGAGGTGTAGCCCGACACGATGAGCAAACCGAGCATCATCAGGGCAAAAGCCGGCAGTGCGGAGTTGGTGTGGGCGACCGCGGTCAGCAGCGGCACGCTGAACAGTGTTGCGCAGATTCCGAATCCGATGAGCAGTGGTCGTCGGCCGATGCGGTCGGACAGAGCACCGTAAACCGGTTGCAGCAGCACGAAGATGACCAGCGCGACGAAGTTGATCCAGGCCACCTTCTCTTTCGGCAGCCCGGCCGTGTTGATCATGAACTTCTGCATGTATGTGGTGAACGTGTAGAACGCGATGGTGCCGCCGAGCGTCAGGCCCACGACGGTCAGGCATTCACGGGGGTAGGACAGCAGCACGCGAAGGCTGCCCTGCTGGGCTGAATCACCTTCGGCAGCCTGCCGAAAGTTCTCCGATTCGTCCATGGTGCGGCGCAGCCACATGACCGTCACTGCGGCGACTGCGCCGATCACAAAGGCGATGCGCCATCCCCAGCTGTGCATCTGCGCCGGTGTGAGGAAATACTGCAGGATGATCTGGACGCCGAGCGCCAGCAGCTGGCCGCTGGTCAGCGTCACATATTGGAACGACGAGTAGAAGCCGCGGCGGTGCGGGGTGGCCACTTCGCTCAAATACGTTGCCGACGTGCCGTATTCGCCACCCAGCGACAGCCCCTGCAATAGTCGTGCGGCCACGAGAAGCACAGGGGCCAGCGTGCCGAGCGTCGCATAGCCCGGCAGTACCGCGATACCGAGTGAGCCGATACCCATCAGCGTGACCGACAGCGTGAGCGCCGCTCGTCGGCCGTACTTGTCGGCATAGCGACCGAAAACCCAACCGCCGAGCGGCCGGACCAGAAAGCCGACTGCGAAGATGCCCGCGGTGTTGAGCAGTTGGGCTGTCTGGTTGCCCGACGGGAAGAACACACTGGCGAAGTAGACGCTGAACGCGGCGTAGGTGTACCAGTCGTACCACTCGATCAGGTTGCCGAGGGAGCCGCGGATGACATTGCCTGCCACCGATCTGGTGGGCCGCGTGGCGGTCGGCTGGGCTGGCTCCATGGCGTCGACTTCCTGTTAGTTGACTGTGCGCGCCTCTATCATTGCGCAGAGTCCAGGAAGTCGAAACGGAACACGGTGAGTCTTCCTGCCAGTGCCTCGAATTCATCGGGTGTGCCATCGGTGACCATCCCGGAGCTCTTCGCGAACTTGACCCCGACGGGTACCTCGACCGGAAACGCACGAAGAACCGGCCGTGCCTCGTCAGCGGTCAGTTCGGTGATCTTCACCGGACGGGTGGACCGGCCGCGGGACAGGGTGCCGGCGCCGGCCGCACTGGCATTGAGCGCCCAGTGTGCACCCGGATAGCCGGCGACCGCGTACAAGCCTCCATGGAAGGCGAACGGCGTCATGGGCGTACTGCGCGGAGTGCCGGTCTTACGGCCGGGGACGGTCAACACCATCGACGGTCCCACCGGAATCCCGAGTTTGCCAACGGCGACAACGACTTTGTTCATCTGCTTGAGGTAGCGGGGTGGCTTTGGGTCAGACATGGGTGTTCTCCAATGCCGGGGTGAAGGCCGCGCGGTGCCGGCTGACCCAATCCGCGAAAGGCTGGGCCGGGCGACCGAGGATGCGCTGCACACCGTCGGTGACAGCTGCCGGGGTGTGGACGGTTTCGGCCAGCAGTGCGGTGTAGGCCGTACCGAATTCGGCTGGGAAGCCGATGGCTTCGAAGCGCTTGCGGACGAGGTCGACCGGGATCTCTTGGTAGTGCAGGTCACGACCCAGAACCTTGCCGATGATGGCCAGCAGTTCTGCATTGGTGTGGGATCGCGGCCCGGTCAATGGAACCTTCTGCCCGACAAGCTCGTCGGTGAGTAGGGCCTGAGCCGCAACGGCCGCGATGTCCGATTCGACGATCGGTGCGCTGGCGGCCTGCGCGTACGGTCCTGCCACCACGTCACCGGCTTGCAGCTGGCCGGCCCACATGCCGATGAAGTTGGTGGCGAACAGAGCCGGCCGCAGACTCACCCATGGCAGTCCCGATTCGACTGCCAGCTGCTCGACTTCCTTGTTGCGGTCGCCCCGTAGCCGAGACGGTTGGCGGCTGAAGTCTTCATCGACGTTCATTGCCGACAGTGCGACCAGCTTGGTCTTGGTGCCTTTCAGGGCGTCGACGAGCCAGGTGAGGTCCGGGCCGAGGGCGCGGGAGTTGAGGAACACGGCGCTGACGCCGTCGAGTGCGGCACGCACCGAGGGCGTGGTTTCCACTCCTGGTGGGAGGGCTGCGTGTGCGTTGCGGGTGACCGCGCGGACATGGGCGCCCGTGTCCTTGAGTAGCGAGGTCAGTGGTCGTCCTACGTTGCCGGTCGCGCCGGTGATGAGAATGGTCATGAATCAAGGACGGAGCAGCCTGGTGGAAAGTTACGCGGTGCCCTCTGGCGGCCGCGGTAACTTTTGGCCACACTGGATCGTCACAAGCTCATGACCGAAATCACCGAAGCCTGGCGCAGCCACTATCCGTATCTGGTCAATCTCGCATACCAGATGCTCGGTGACGTGGGCGATGCGGAAGATGTTGCGCAAGAGGCCTTTCTGCGACTGTCGCGGGCCGAGACCGACATAGCCGACGTGCGGGCCTGGCTGACCACCGTGGCAGGGCGGCTCTGTCTGGACCAGGTGAGGTCGGCCCGGGTTCGGCGCGAGAGCCCGACTGAACAGACCTCGATGCCGGCGGTGCTGTCGCGCGAGCCCGATCCGGCCGATCGGGTGACACTCGACGACGAGGTGTCCGGCGCCCTGTTACAGGTGCTACGGCAACTCAGTCCAGGGGAGCGGGTCGCGTTCATCCTGCACGACGTGTTCCAGGTTCCGTTCGATTCCATCGCTGCGACGGTGGGACGGCCGGTGGGGACATGTCGGCAGTTGGCGCGGCGCGCGCGGGAGAAGGTCGCCGGTACCGCAGTGCGGGCCGATGAGGTGCCGGTGGCCGACCATCAACTCGTCACCGAGAAGTTCATCACCGCATGTGCCGGTGGTGACGTTCTCGCGTTGGCTGCGGTGCTGGACCCGACGGTGTGGGGAAGCGGCCTGGTGCTGACGGATCCGCCGCTGCCGGCGATCGTCAACCATGGCGCGAAGCTGGTGTCCGAGAACCTCATGCTGTATCTCGGGCCCGGAATCACCTTGGTGGCAGGACCTTTGGGGCAACCTGTGCTGTTGGCGTTCTTCGAACAGCGGTTGTTCGCGGTGGTCGTGCTGACCATACGCGACGGGTTGGTGCACAAGATCGAGGCGACGGTGGATCCCGTTGCGCGTTTCGGAGGCTAGTCGAGCGGGCTCAAACCGCCGATAGTGCAGGCGGTTTCACCGCATCCGGATCCGGGTTGGCGATCGGCAACCCCATGAATCGTCGCGCGTTGTCGCCCATGAAGTCGTAGGTGCGCCGAATGTCCATGCCCTCGGCGTACTTCCAGAAGCCGTTGGGTTCGGCCAGGCCTTCAGGGTGTGGGTAGTCCGACCCGAACAGCACCTTGTCCCAGCCGACCGTCTCGACGACGTCCGAGACGCAGCCCTCCCAGAAGGGGCTGACCCAGATGTTGCGCCGGAACACCTCATGGGGATGCTCGGGGAAGTTCTGCGGCATCTTTTTGTACAGATCGGCGAAGTCGTGGAACAGCGGGAAGATCCACGAACTGCCGTTCTCGACACTGGCGATCCGTAGCTTCGGGAAGCGGGTCAGCGTGCCGTGGCAGATCAGGGCGGTCAGCATGTCGGCGATCTCGCGATGGCCGAGCACCATCCACCGAAATGCGCTCTGCGCCATGAAGTTCTGGGTGTACGGCGGTTCCCACTTGTTGACGTAGTCGTCCAGCGGTGGATAGCTGGCATGCAGCACGATGGGTAGCCCGGCAGCTTCGACGTCGCGCCAGAACGGGTCGAACTCCGGCAGGGCAGGGGAGCGCCAGCCATGCAGACCGTTGACCGGTCCGGGTTTGATCAGTGCGACCTTGGCGCCGTGATCGAGGATCCACTCCAATTCCCGTTGCGCTGCCTCGACTTCGGAGAGGTTGATGATCGGGGTGGTGAACACCCGGTCGGCATAGCTGAAGCCCCAGTGCTCGTGGATCCACTCGTTGAGGGCATGGATGATGGCCAGTGTCAGCGCCGGATCGTCGGCACTGGAATGCTCGACGAGGCTGCCGAGGGTCGGGTAGTTCAACGCCTCGAGAACGCCCTGACGGTCGAGTTCCTTGACGCGGTCCGCGGGGTTGCGAGTGGAGGCCGGTGCCTCGATGGCCTTGCCCTGCATTTCCCGAAGGGTCAGGCCTTCGGTGTTCTCGCCGGCGAAGAACTTCTCGTGGGCACCCGGAGCGGCCACGCGCTCAAAGGTCGGGTTGGGGATGAAGTCGGTGACCCGATTGTTGATGACGACGCGCGTCTGCCGACCGAACTGTGCGTATTGCACTGCGCGGCTGTATTTCTCAGGCAGAAACTTGGTCAGCGCGTCGGCTGTCTCGTACATGTGCTGGTCGGCATCGAAGATCGGTGCATCCCGAAATTGCTCAGTCATGGTGGTGGTTCCTTTCCCTCGCGGGACAGCTTCAGCGCGTGAGGACGGTGGCGCCGGCGGTACCGGGGGCGCCATAGAGTTGGGCGAAGCCGACTTTCGGTTCGCCGGGTACCTGGCGGTCACCGGCCTCTCCGCGTAGTTGCCTTACCAGCTCATGGATTTGACGCAGGCCCGATGCGCCGATGGGTTCACCATTGGCAATCAGCCCACCGTCGGTGTTGACCGGCAGCGAGCCGCCGATCTCGGTGGCGCCGTCGGCCAGCAGCTTCTCCTGATCGCCGTCGGCGCAGAACCCGCACTCGGCCATATGGATGATCTCGGCACCGGCGTCGGTGTCCTGCAACTGCACGACGTCGACGTCTTCCGGTGAGACACCGGCCCTTTCGAACGCGGCCTTCGCGGCGTACACCGTCGGCGCGACATCCTCGTCGACGGGAGCGAAGGTGGTGTTCACCTCATAGGCGCCGTAGCGGCGCGTCCGCACCTCGACGGCCTTGAGGTAGACCGGCTTGTCGGTATACCGATGTGCGATGTCGGCCCGGCACATCACCACCGCGGCCGCACCTTCGTCGGGTGCACAGAACATGTACTGCGTCAGCGGGTAGTTCAACATCGGCGCACCGAGGATGTCGTCCTCAGGAATCGGCTTGCGTCGGAACGCATTCGGATTCAGTGCGCCGTTGCGTAGGTTCTTGTTCGCCACTTTGGCCAGCGTGCGCTGCGAGATGCCGTGCTGGTGCAGGTAGCGGTTGGCCTTCATGCCGAAGAACTGGGTGGTCAGGTATTGCCCGTTCTCGGCGTACCAGGACGGCATGCCCACCAGGGACGGGTCTTCGGTGAAGGCGCCGCGGGGGTGCTTGTCCATCCCGACGGCGATGCCGAAGTCATAGTCGCCCAGGCGAATTCCGTCGGCGCAGGTTTTGGCTGCGCTGGCCGCGGTGGCGCAGGCGTTGAAGACGTTGGTGAAGGGGATGCCCGACAGGCCCACCATGCCGACGATGGCGTCGGGGTTGGCCACCGTCCAGCTGCCCCCCGCGGCGGCCTGGATATTGCTCCATTGCACCCCGGCGTCGGCGACCGCGGCACGGATGGCGTCCACGCCCATCTGCATCGCGGTCTTACCCTCGAAACGTCCGAAAGGATGCAGGCCAACGCCGATAATGGCCACGTCGTTCATCGAGCTCCTCGAAACTGGTCCAGGCAACTGCACAAGCCAACTGTAATTCTTACAGTATCCTATCTTGGAGCGCGTTCATACAGCAGCGGAGATACGCCCATGATTGAGCACAAGCCGACGTTCTGCCGGATCTGTGAGCCCCTGTGCGGGATGATCGCCACGGTCGAAGACGGTCGACTGACCGCGCTGCGGCCGGACAAGGACCATCCCCTGTCGGCCGGATTCGCGTGCCAGAAAGGCATCGCGTTTTCGGAGGTGGTCAACGACCCCGACCGGGTCACCACCCCGCTCAAGCGCACGTCAGAGGGCTTCGTCCCGGTCGGGTGGGATGAAGCGCTCACCGATATTGCACAGCGGGCGAGCGCCATCCACCGCAGGTACGGTTCCGGTGCCTTTGGCTGGTACATGGGTAATCCGGCCGCGTTCAGCTATTCACATCTGTTCGCCGCGATGGGTTTTGCCAAAGGTATCGGACCCGCGGGCCACTTCTTCTCATCGTCCACCCAAGACACCAGCAGTCGGTTGCTTGCCAGCCAGTTCCTCTACGGCTCGCCGATGGCTGTCCCGATCCCTGACTTGATGCGTACCGATCTGCTGGTCATGATGGGCGCCAATCCTGTTGTGTCGCACGGCAGTTTCCTGACTGCGCCGCGGATCAAGGACCGCATGCACGACGTCGTCAAGCGTGGCGGCCGGGTGGTTGTGGTCGATCCACGGCGCAGTGAGACGGCCGCACAGTTCGAGTGGCTGGGTCTGATACCCGATTCCGATGCGTACCTGTTGCTGTCGATACTGCAGGTGCTGTTTGCCGACGCGGCGCAGGCGTGCGCCGGTGTTGACGGCCTGGACTGGCTGGCGCAACAGTGCCGCGAGTTCACCCCTGAAGTGACACAACAACATACGGGTGTCGATCCCGGGGTTGTCCGGGAGCTGGCGCACGCGCTGCGGACCACCGAGCGCGCCGCAGTGTACGGCCGTCTCGGCACGAGCGTCGGCCGTCACGGCACGTTGGTGGCCTATCTGATCGACGCCGTCAACATCGTCAGCGGCAATCTGGACCGCCCTGGTGGAGCGGTGTTCAGCACGCTGGGTATCCCGGGCCAGAAGTGGGGCGGCGTCGCCATGGGCGCGGTCCTGCGCCGCGGGTACCAGACCAAGCGCACCCGGGTCGGTGATTTTCCGGTGGTGATCGGAGCTGAGCCTGCTGCCCTGATGGCCAAGGAGATGACGACGTCCGGTCCCCGGCAGCTGCGGGCGATGTTCATCGGCGCGGGCAATCCGGTGCTGTCGGTACCGAACGGAGACGAACTCGAAGACGCGCTCGATTCTCTCGACCTGTTGGTGGGGCTCGACATCTACGTCAACGAAACCAATGCGCACTGCGATTACGTCCTGCCGGTGACGACGATGTACGAACGTGATGATTTCGCCGTCACGTTCCAACAGTTCCAGGCCACGCCGTTCCGGCAGGCCACCGACGCGGTGGTGGCACCGGTGGGTCAGGCGCGTTCGGAATGGCAGATCCTCAGTGACCTGATCAGCCGGATGTCGGTGCGGGCCCCGGTTTTCGTGGCATGGAAGATCGCGCGAAAAGCATTGGGCGACAAGATGACGCCGAAGCCGATCGTCGACGCGATGATCCGGATGGCAGAAGGTGGGGACCGGTTCGGGTTGCGTCGGGGTGGTCTGACGTTTCGGCGGCTCACGCGCGACCATCCGCATGGCGTGGTGGTCGCCCCGGATATCCGCACCGGTGTGCTGTCCGAGGTTGTTGCGTACCGAGACAGCCGGATCCGGTTGGAGCACAAAGATATTGCTGACGAGATCGGTGCGTTGACCCGGCGGGAAGGTCCCGACGGTTACCCGCTGCGCATGATCGGGATGCGGGAAGCCCGCTCGGAGAATTCGTGGATGCACAATGCGCCCCTGCTGATGCGTGGAGATCGGGTCCAGGGTGCGCTCATGCACACCGACGATGCCAAGCGGCGCGGTATCGAAGAGGGCGACACTGCACAGGTGCGGTCTCCGAACGGCAAGATCGTGGTGCCGGTCTCCCTGACGACCGACATCATGCCCGGCACCATCGCGATTCCGCATGGCTGGGGTCACCGCGGCACCGGTGGCTGGCGCATCGCGAACCGCGCGGGCGGGGCGAATGTCAATCAGCTGATGTCCACCGACCCGGCCGACGTGGAGGCGCTGGCAGGAATGTCGTGGCTGACCGGCATCCCAGTCGAGGTCGAACCCGCCTGACTTACTTACTGTAAGTGTTACAGTTGCCTACATGAGTGAAGTCGTGGAGGCGGTCACCAGCATCTCGGTCGGTATCGAGGCGTCCGCACGAGCCGAGTCCCGCATGTTGATCGATGGTCGACTGGTCGCCGCGGCGTCCGGCGAGTACTTCGACAATGTCAGTCCGGCAACGGGTTTGGTGCTCGGAACCACGTCGGCTGGCGGTCCCGAAGACATGGACGCGGCGATCGGTGCGGCGCGGCGGGCCTTCGACGACACCGATTGGTCCACCAACCGGGCGCTGCGGCAACGGGCCCTGCTGCAGTTGCAGGAGGCCATCGAAGCCGAGAAGGAAGACCTCCGCACGGAACTGATCGCCGAGGTCGGGTGCCCGGCGATGACAACGACCAACGCCCAACTGGACTGGCCGCTGGCTGACGCGCTGCGCTACCCGGCACGACTGATCGACGAGTTCGAGTGGGAACGCGAACTCGACGGCGGCGGGCTGTTCGGAGAACGCAACGCACGGACCGTGGTGAAGGAGGCGGTCGGCGTCGTCGCGGCGATCACACCGTCGAACTTCCCGATCGAGGTGATCCTGAACAAACTCGGCCCGGCACTGGCGGCGGGCAACACCGTCGTGCTCAAACCGGATCCGAACACCCCGTGGAACGCCACCCGACTCGGGCGGCTCATCGCCGAGCACACCGACATGCCCGCCGGCGTGGTCAATGTGGTGCCCACGCCCTCCAACGATGTCGCCGGCCTGCTGGGTACGGATCCGCGCGTCGACATGGTCTCCTTCACCGGTTCGACTGCCGTCGGCAGGCACCTGATGCGCGTCGGTGCGGACACCATGAAGCGCACGTTCCTCGAACTCGGTGGTAAGTCCGCCATGATCGTCCTCGACGATGCCAACCCGGGCCACGTCATCCCCGGCGCGATAGGGGCCTGCGTCCACGCCGGCCAGGCATGCGCCGCCAACACCCGGATGCTGGTGCACCGCAGCCTGTTTGACGAGGCGGTCGCCAACGTGACCATGGCGTTCGGAGCAGTCCCGGTGGGCGATCCTGCGCTGTCCACGACGTTGGTCGGGCCGCTGATCAGTGCCGCGCAGCGCAAGCGCGTGCTGGATGCCATCGAGGGCGCGCGCCGGGACGGCGCTGAGATCGTGGTTGGCGGCGGGACACCATCAGGCCTGCCTGATCATCTGGCTGCGGGCCACTTCGTGGCACCCACTGTCATCGTCGGCGCCGCGCCGAGTTCACCGATCGCACAGGACGAAGTGTTCGGCCCGGTGCTGGTGATGATTCCGTTCGACACCGACGACGAGGCCGTCCGCATTGCCAACGACAACAGCTTCGGTCTTGCCGGGGCGGTGATGTCGAAATCGCCCGAGCGAGCCATGGGGATCGCGCGTCGGATCCGCACCGGGGCCATCGGGGTCAACGGTGGCATGTACTACGGCGCCGACGCCCCGTTCGGTGGCTACAAGAACAGCGGCGTCGGACGCCAGTGCGGCATAGAGGGTTTCGCGCAATACACCGAGACCAAGACCATCGGCTGGCGACGGCCTCGATCGTAGATTTCAGGCGATGGCGCCGGCATCCTTCAGTTCGGCGATGCGGTCCCAGTCGATCCCGATCTCCATGAGTACCAATTCGGTGTGCTCGGAAGCTTGCGGCGCCCGCGTCGTCACGAGCGGTTCGTGATTGAACTGCACCGGACCGCGCACCACCTTGAACGGTGCACCACCGTCGCCGGCTTCCACTTCGGCGATCATGTCGTTGGCGATGGCCTGTTCGTCGGTGGCGAGGTCGACCAGGCTCTGGAACGGCGCCCACTGTCCGCGCATGGTCTTGAGGTGCTGACGCCAGTACTCGAACGGCTTGGCGGCGATGGCCGTGGCGATCAATTCACCTGCCGCGTCGGCATTTTCCATCAGCGGCAGCACCTCGGAGAACCGTGGGTCGTCGGCCAGCTCACCGAGCCCGAGGTGCTCGAAGGTGTCGCGGATGTAGCCCGTCGGACTGACGATGCACAGGTTGATGGTGCCGCCGTCGGCGGTCTGGTAATTGCCCAGGAAGGGGTTGCCATGTGCGCCACCGGACTTGGGTATCTCGGCCCGCATGGTCTCGCCGGTGTCCATGCCCTGCGTCACGCTGGCACCGGCTGCCCACCACGCGGTGGACAACAGTGATACGTCGACCTCGATGGCCTCGCCGGTGCGTTCCCGATGCAGCAGAGCAGCGGAGATCCCGCCTGCGATGTTCATGCCGCCGATCGAGTCGCCGAACGCCGGAATCCCCTGCGTCAGTGGGCCGTCCAGTTCGGCGGGGGAGAGGGCATGGCCGACGCCGCTGCGGGTCCAGAACGCCGTGCCGTCGAAGCCACCCGAATCGCGTTGCGGGCCTTTGTCTCCGTACGCGCTCCCGCGGGCATAGATGATGTTCGGGTTGACCGCACGCAGGTGCTCGACGTCGAATTTGTGCTTCTGCCGGACGGCCGGGAGGTAGTTGGTCAGGAACACATCGGCGGTCTTGGCGAGTTCGTAGAGCACCTCCTGGCCACCCGGCGTCGATACGTCGATGCCGACGCTGCGCTTGCCGCGGTTCGGATGCTCGATCAGTGGGTGACGGTCGGGGTTCAGTTCGGTGCCGCCCATCCGTAAGAAGCCACGCTGGGTATCACCGCGTACGGGGTGTTCCACCTTGATGACGTCGGCTCCCCAGTCGGCCAGGATGGCCCCGGCCGCAGGGACAAAGGTGAACTGGGCGACCTCAAGGACTCGGAAGCCCTGCATCACCTTGACCATCGTGGTTGTTCTCCTATCGTGGGTTACTCGGATTTACCGTATGCCGTCAGTGATTGGCGTGGAAGGTTACGGGCAGGGTCCTCGGTGAGCGGAACGGCTGGCCGTAGATGTGCGCGTCGCGGTCTGCCAGGGTGAGGTCGTCGGCCCGGTCCAGCAGGCATTCGAGTGCGACGCGAGTTTCCATGCGGGCCAGGTGCAGGCCCAGGCAGGTGTGCTCGCCGGCGGCGAAGGTGATGTGCGGCAATCGATCCCGGAAGACGTCGAACTCTTCGGGGCGTTCCCAACGATTTTCGTCACGATTGGCCGAGCCGATACAGACATCGATGACTGCACCCGCCGGAATCTCGATACCGTGGAGTTCGGTGTCCTGGGTGGCCGAGCGCTGCACCGTGGTCAGCGGGGTCTCGTAGCGCAGGCCCTCTTCGATCGCGGGAGCGATCAACTCGCGGTTGTCGCGTACCGCCTGCAGTTGGTCGGGATGACTCAGTAGCAGATAGAGCAGGTTGCTCGAGGAGCGGTAGGTGGTCTCCAGTCCGGCGGGCAACAACAGTCGCAGGAACGAGTAGATGGCCTCTTGGCCGAGGTGTTCGCCGTCGATCTCTGCGGTGACGAGGTCGCTGATGATGTCGTCGGCCGGGCGGATGCGGCGTTCTTCGATGTGTGAGACGAAGTAGTCCCTCAGTGCCGCAGACGCTTCGAATGCGCGCTTGTAGTCGACCGTGTAGCTGATGAGTTCCATTGCGCGCCTGCGGAACATGGGTAGGTCGTCGGCCGGTAGCCCGAGCAGGGTCGCAATCACCCGCGTGGGGAATTCGATGGTGAACTGGGAGATCAGATCCGCACTGCCGCCGTCGATGAATTCGTCGATGAGCGCATCGCAGATCGGCCGGACGATCTCGGGTTCCCAGTGCGCCAGCGATTTCGACTTGAACGCCGACGAGACCAGGTTGCGGTGTGCGCGGTGGGTGGGACCCTCCATGGCCAGGATGGACGGTCCGATGAACAAGCCGATGGTGTGGTCGTAGATCTGGGAGTCGAACAGTTTGCCGTTCCGGAAGACCGTATTGACCGCGTCGAACGATACCGCCGCGTACACCTCTTCGGGTCGCAGCGAAGCGGGGGTCTTCGACCAATCCATGACCGATGACCGCACCACACCACCTCGTTCGCGCAGGTCCGCGAAGTAGGGATACGGGTCGCGGAGCAGTTCGGCGGTGTCGGACACATGGACTCCAGCTGCATCGGGGCTAGTACTGTAAAGATTACAGTATGGGATGCTACCGTTAGCCTTACCGGATGGCTGACCAATGGCGGGAGGAATGGTAGTTGCGGGATACCCTGGAGCGTCAGCGAGCTGCATTTCTCGCGGCCGGCCCACCGAGTGTCGCGACACGTCGCGATCGCATCGACCGCCTGCTCGCCATGGTGCTGGAGCACACCGACGACTTCGTCGAGGCCACCGCGACCGACTACGGTAGCCGGTCCAAGTCGGCGGCACTGTTCGCCGAGATCTACGGCATGATCGCGGTGATCGAGCACACCAGAAGTCATGTGCCGCAATGGATGCGAACCGCAAAACTGATGAAGGCCAGTCGCGCCTTCGGTCTGCGGGCGGAGGTCCAGCCGTCGCCGTTGGGCGTCGTGGGGATCATCGGACCCTGGAACTTCCCGGTCCAGTTGACGGTGTTGCCGGCTTCGGCGGCGTTCGCGGCGGGCAATCGTGTGATGGTCAAGATGTCCGAAATCACCAGGCACACGGCAGAACTCATGTCGGCTCTGGTCCCGCGATATTTCGATGTCGACGAGCTTGCCGTGGTGACCGGGGGCCCCGACGTCGCGGCCGAGTTCAGTTCTCTGCCCCTGGATCACATCTTCTTCACCGGCTCCCCGACGGTGGGATCGCTGGTGGCGAGCGCCGCGGCCAAGAACCTCGTTCCGGTGACCCTCGAGCTCGGCGGGAAGAATCCGGTCGTCGTCGCGCCCGACGCAGACATCGCCCGCGCTGCGTCCCGTATCGCACAGGGGCGGATGGTCAATGGTGGTCAGGTATGTGTCTGTCCCGATTATGTTTTCGTTCCGGCATCCCGTGTTGACGAGTTCGCCGCGCACGTCACGGCGACCTGGCGCTCGATGTTCCCGTCGATCGCCGGCAATCCCGACTACTGCGCGTCGGTGAACGACGCGAACTTCCAGCGCGTCCGCGGCCTGATCGACGATGCGAAAGCCAAAGGTGCGCAGGTTGACTCGGCGATTCCGCCGGGGGAGTCCGCAGCCGACCCGGCGTCGCGCAAGATCGCGCCCACCATCATCCGTGGCGTCGACGACAGCATGACGATCGCCGCCGAAGAGGTCTTCGGGCCGGTGCTCGGTATTCGCACCTACGAGCTACTGTCCGAGGTCGTCGACTATGTCAATGGCCGGCCGGCGCCCTTGGTGGCATATTGGTTCGGCGCCGACAACGCGGACTTCCGGCACTTCGTCACCCACACCCGAAGCGGTGGGGTGGCTCGTAATGACTTTGCTGCTCATATGGTTCCATCCGACGCGCCGTTCGGCGGGGTGGGTCACAGTGGCATGGGCGCCTATCACGGTAAGGCCGGATTCGACGCGTTCAGCCACTACCGCACCGTGGTGGGCAGTGATCTGCCGTTCTCGATGACCAACCAGGCCGCTGCGCCGTTCACCACATCCATGCGCTTTTCGGCTGATCTCGCATTGCGGGTCGCTCGTGCCCGTACCCGCCGTCGGCTGAAGAAGCGTGTATCAACGAGGGGATGAAATGACCACTGTGACTTCACCGTTGACTTTTGATCCGTTTTCGGAAGACTTCTTCGCCAGCCCGTATGAGACGTATCGGCGAATGCGTGAGTCGGCTCCGGTCTACTACAACCCGGAGTATGACTTCTACGCTCTGACCCGCCACGAGGACGTTGCTGCGGCGTTCAAGGACTTCGAGACCTATTCGTCGGCGTATGGCGTCGACCTCGGTCAGGTGCGCAAAGGCCATGTGACCGAACACGGTTCGATCATCGCCATGGATCCGCCGGCCCACCGCAGGATGCGTAGCCTGCTCAACAAGGTCTTCACCCCGCGGGCCATCGAGGCCCAGCGCGCTCTGGTTGTCGAGATGGTCGACAAGTACCTGGGTGCCGTCGACCCGAGCGGATTCGACTTCGTGCAGGACTTCTCGGCGTTGTTCCCCGTCGACGTGATGACCACGATGCAGGGGGTGCCGCCGGACGATCGCCAGCAGATCCGACTGTGGATCGATGAACTGCTGCATCGCGAGCACGGCGAAGTGGAGATGACAGAAGCGGGAATGAAGGCCGCCATCGACATGGCGATCTACTACTTCCGGCTGATCAAGAAGCGCCGCGACAACCTGGGCGATGACCTGCTGAGCAAGCTGATCACCAGCGAGATCGAACGTGACTCGGGTGCGATGGAGCCGCTCGACAACATCGAGATCACCGAGTTTGCAACCCTTTTGGGTGGCGCGGGCGCCGAGACGGTGACAAAGCTGATGGGTAACGCGGCAGTGGTGTTCGCGCGGAACCCCGATCAGTGGGCCCTTCTGCAGGCCGACCGCAGCAAGATTCCGCTCGCTGTCGAAGAACTGCTCCGCTATGAGGCGCCGGCCCAGTACAACGTCCGGTGCTCGCTGCGTGAGGTGAGCCTGCACGGCGTCACCATCCCCGCCGGCAAGCCTGTGTTCTTGGTCGGCGGTTCGGCGAACCGCGACCCGGACGCGTGGACCGACCCCGACCGCTTCGACGTCGACCGGGATCGGACGCAGTCGCAGAACCTGGGCCTCGGATATGGCATCCACAGCTGCCTGGGTGCAGCGCTGGCTCGGATGGAAAGTGCTGTGGCACTGGATAAGATGCTCGACTTCATGCCTCGGTACGAGGTCGACTGGGATGGCTGCCGACGGGTCAACATGCAGAATGTCGCCGGTTGGAACAACGTTCCGGTGAGGGTGCTCGCGACGTAGGCTGGCCCCATGATCGAAGTGCTCTCAGATATGCCTGCCGGGGTGACCGGTGTACGTGTTTCTGGTCGGGTGAGTGGTGAGGACATCCGGGCGTTCAAGCCGCTGATGGAGGAGATCGGCAGTTCGGGCGAATTGCGGATCGTCGAGGTCATCGATCCGGACTACGAGGGCTTCGGGCCGGGCGGTCTGGTTGAAGACCTCAAAGTCGGGTTTGGCGTTTTGTTCCAAAGGCATTCGGACTTCAAGCGCATCGCGGTGGTGTCGGACAAACCATGGGTGGCCCATACGCTGCATGCCGTCGCATGGATGATTCCCGGCGAACTCGAGATCTTCGCGCTCTCCGATGTGGAGCGGGCCAAGGAGTGGGCAGCGGGCTAGTGACCGTCGGCATGACACCGCAGTCACACCAAGAGCCGTCAACTTCGTTGACACTGTCAACGAAGTTGACGGCTCCAGATCCGGTGTGCTGCGGGTCAGTGCGACACACCGACGGCAGTAATCGGATCTAGCCCTGGGTCACCTGCTCCTTGGCCCAGCGGTAGTCCGCCTTGCCGGCCGGACTACGAACGATGGTCGACCGGAACACGATGTCCTTCGGCAGCTTGTAGCGCGCGATGGACTGCGACGCATGCTCGATCAGCTCCGCAGGCTCCACGGAAGCGCCTTCGGTCAATGCCACCACGGCAACGACTTCGTTGCCCCAACGCTCGCTGGGCCGTCCGGCCACCACCACGTCGATGACCGCGGGATGCGAAGAGATGGCGGACTCGACCTCTTCGGCGAAGATCTTCTCGCCGCCCGAGTTGATGGTCACCGAGTCACGGCCGAGCAACTCGATGGCACCGCCGTCGAGCAGTCGCGCACGATCACCCGGCACGGCGTAACGCACACCGTTGATCAGGGGGAAGGTCTTGGCGGTCTTGGCTGCATCGCCCTTGTAGCCGAGGGGCACATAGCCTTCCTGCGCCAGCCAGCCGTTGCCGTCATGGCCGGCGTCGAGGACCGCGCTCAAGTCTTCCGAGACCACGCGGGTATCGGGTCCGGCGGTGAAAGTGCCACTGGACACCGAGTCGGCGGTCGACACGTGCGACATCTGGGCACCGGTCTCGGAAGAACCGACGCCGTCGATCACCATCGAGCCCGGGAGCGCCTGCACCAGGCGGGCCTTCACCGATGGCGTGAACAGTGCGCCGCCGTTGGCGATGACGAACAGGCTCGACACGTCGAGATCGCCTGCTTCCAGTCCTTTTTCGATCTCGGTGACCAGCGGCCGGGCCATGGCGTCACCGACGACGGTGGCCACGGTGACCTTCTCGCGTTCGATGGTCCGCACGATGTCTTGTGCATCGAAAGTCTCGACGACCGAAGCGAACACGATGGTCTGACCGTTGTTGAGGCCGGTCAATGCGCCCCATTGGGCGGCACCGTGGATCAGGGGCGGCAGGATCATCATGCGCATCTCGCCGCTCGCGGTCACCCGGTCGACGATCTCCTGGACCGAGGCCGACGGCTCCCCGGTCATCATGTTGCGGCCGCCGAACGACGTCATGAAGATGTCGTGCTGGCGCCACAGCACGCCCTTGGGCATGCCGGTCGTGCCGCCGGTGTACAGCACGTAGAGGTCGTCGGGCGACGGCGTGACCGGTGGCGGCGGGACGTCCGTATTGACCACGGTCTCGTAGTCGACAGCGCCGGGCAGTAGCTCGTTGCCCGAATTGTCGGCGATCTGGATCAGCACGGTCAGGTCGGGAAGGTCAGGCAGTACCTCGGCCAGGGTGGGCGCGAAGGCGGCGTGGTAGATCAGTGCCTTGGCGCCGGCGTCGTTGAGCAGATACTGCAGCTCAGCCTTGACGTAGCGGTAGTTGACGTTGAACGGTGCCACGCGGGCCCGGAACGCACCGAGCAGCGACTCGACGAATTCTGGGCCGTTGTACGCATAGATGCCGACCAGATCCTGGCCCACCTCGTGGCCGGAGAGCTGATCACGTTCGGTGTGGGCTCCCAGTCCGCGGGAGTGCAGGTACGCCGCCAGCCGATTGGCGCGGGTCATGACCTCGGCATATGTGAAGCGGCGGTCGCCCTGGATGACCAGTGGGCGGTCGGGAATGGCAGCGGCGACGGCGTCGGCGACGTCAGAAACTGTGAAGAGCACGTTTCTCCTAGAGCGGATGGGCAGCAACTGGACATCTGTCCAACTGACTCAATTTAGTACCACGTCGGGTGGCGCTGTCAGCGCCAGGCGTCCATCAGGCGGTCGGTTGTTGTCACGGTGGCGAGCAGCGACAGCATGTTGTCGATCACGGCGTCGGCGTAATCGCTGGGGATGCCGGCCACGGCATCGCGGGGGAGCACTACCTGGTAACCGGCGTTGACGGCGTCCATCACCAGGTTCGGGATCGCGACATTCACAGATACCCCGACCGCCACGATGGTGCTCACGCCGAGATTGCGCAGTACCGCGTCGAGGTCGGTGCCGCCCATCGGGCCGAGGCCGTGCCACCGGGACAACACCAGATCTGACGGCTCCGGACCCAGTTCAGGCAACAGCGTTGCTCCCGGACTGCCCGGTGCGATGTCGACGTCGCTCCTGCCGATCGCGAACAGTTTGGCGTTGTGATTGGAGCCCCGTCCGTCTGCGCGGCGCTGCACGAGGCAATGCACGACGTGTGTGCCGGCCGCGCGCGCTGCCGGAAGTAGACGCGCGATGTTGGGCAGGGCCTGCTTGCGGGCTTCATCGGCCAGCGCCTTGAGCCCGGCGTCCGGACCGACGACCGCGCCCTGGCATTCCTGGGTGATGACGGCGGTGTGTGCGGGCGCGACGAGTTCGGCGAGGTTCACCGCGCCGCACCGACGGGCGGAACCTCATAGAACCGGGTGGCCCACTTACGCATGGCCATATAGGGCTTCGCATCGATCTTGGCCAACGGCGGATGCTCGACATACTTCTGGTAGCGCCAGATGTCGCAGTCCTCCCACACCGTCTTGAGGAACTGTTTCTCGACCCGCTGGCGCACGTGTTCCGGTGGTATATCGGAGGTTTCGCCGGGTTCCTTCGGCCACCAGATCGAATAGAACATGTCCGAGACCTCGTCATCGACGGGTGTGCAGGCGAAGATCAGGCGGTGGTTGGACGAGCCTTCGAAGGCGCTCATCGCGAAACCGAGACCCGAGAAATGGCTGTGGATACGCAGCGCCATCTCGTCGGGATCGTCGCTGCGTGCTCCGGCATTTCCCGTCGCTTCGCTCGCCCTGGCAGGCCACCCCGTGACGAACCGCCACTCTTCGTTGACATGCTCCCAATGCAGACACACCGGTGTGACCGTCGCGCCGTGCACATAGCGGAAATGTGAACTGTCCGGGCCGTTTTCGGCGACGATCTGCGGGTGCACCGGGATGGCATCGGCCCGACTGGAGAACTCGGGGTAAGGCCGGTAGTAGTGGTCCGGGTCGGTGTCGAACTGGGGGAATTTACCGAAGATGTCCGGCAATTCCCATTGCGGCGCTTCGCCATTGGGCTGGTACCACATGAATACGCAGCCGTACTGCTCACGGACCGGGTAGCTGCGTAGCGTCAGCGCCTTGTTGGGCCGGTCCGGCTGATAGGGGATGTAGCGATTGCTGCCGTCGGGACCCCAGCGCCAGCCATGGAACGGACATTCGATGCAATCGCCGACCACCTTGCCGCCGTGACCGATGTGTGCGCCCAGGTGTTTGCAGTGCGCCTCGAGTAGGTGTAGCTCACCGGACTCGTCGCGGTAGGCGGCCATGTCTTCGCCGAAGAAGCGCAGTGCCTTGGTCTGGCCGGTGGCAAATTCCGCGGACCAGCCGATCATGAACCAGCCGGTGACTTTCCAGGTAAAAGGTACTTTCACGCCCGGTCTACCCATCTGCTCGAAAGTGCTGTCAGGTGATACGGAAGACATTACAGTAGGTAATTCAGGAAATGCGACTGGGAGGTTCCGCGGTGTTCGAAGACATCGAAGCGATCAAGCGACTCAAAGCTCGATACTGCAGATTTCTGGACACCAAGGACATCGATGCGTGGCGGGCATTGTTCGCCCCCGACGTGGTGGTGACGTTGGACATGGCAGTCTCGACCGGCGGCACCGACCCGCAGACCGCGCCGCCGCTGGAGGGATTCGACGCCTTCTTCCCCGTGGTGTGGGGCGGCGTCGAGCATGCCGCGACAGTGCACCACTGCCACACCCCGGAGATCGACCTGACATCGGATACCACGGCAACGGGTATCTGGGCGATGGAGGACATGCTGTTCTTTGACGCCGGCGGTTCCCTGCACGGTGCCGGTCACTATCACGAGACATACGAAAAGCGCGATGGCACTTGGGTTATCACCAGCCTGCACCTGACCCGCACGGTGCTGAAGTTCACCAACCCGTGACCGCGCGCAAGGTGCTGGTGATGGGCGCCAGTGGAAATGTGGGTGCTGCCGTCGTGCGCGAACTCGTCTCGGGGGGCGACGACGTGCGGGTGTTGTTGCGCCCCACCAGTTCGACCAAGGGAATCGAAGGCTATGACGTCGAGCGGTGTTACGGAGACATCTTCGACACCGCTGCGGTGACAGCGGCGATGGCCGATCGCGATGTGGTGTTCTACTGCGTGGTCGACACCCGCGCACACCTTGCCGATCCGGGTCCGCTGTTCTCCACCAACGTCGAAGGCCTGCGTAATGTGCTCGAGGTGGCGGTCGATGCCGGCCTGAGCAAATTCGTGTTCCTGAGCACGATCGGCACCATCGCGGTGGGCGACGACCGTGCGCAGGTCGACGAGGACACCCCGTTCAACTGGGCCGGTAAGGGCGGACCGTACATCGAAACACGTAGGCAGGCTGAGGATCTGGTGCTGTCCTATGCCCGCGAGCGCCACCTACCGGCGGTGGTGATGTGTGTGTCCAACCCCTACGGTCCACCGGATCTGGAGCCCCGTCAGGGCGCACTGGTCGCCATGGCGGCGTTCGGCAAGCTGCCGGTGTACGTGCGCGGTGTCGGCTCCGAGGTGGTGGGAATCGACGATGCGGCCCGCGCGCTGGTCCTCGCTGCCGAACGCGGCCGGGTCGGTGAACGGTACATCGTGTCCGAGGGGTACATGACCCAGCGGGAAATGTTCACCACCGCGGCGCAGGCCGTCGGCGCCCGGCCGCCGAGATTCGGTATCCCGATGGCGCCGATCTACGTCATGGGGTGGTTGCTCGGAATGTCGAATCGACTGTTCGGCACCGACTTTCCGATGAATCTCACCGCGGCCCGGCTGATGTGGTTGACCTCCCCGGCAAGCCACGCCAAGGCCACCCGCGATCTGGGCTGGCACCCCAAGCCCACCGGACAGGCGATCTCCCGGGCTGCGCAGTGCTATGTCGAACGCCGCGACCGCGGGGAGAAAGTCGTCGACCTGTGACCGACTTCGACGTGATCGTCGTCGGCGCGGGATTCTCGGGACTGTATGCCCTGCACCGGCTTCGTGAGATGGGGCTGCGGGTCCGGGTCTTGGAGAAGGCCGAAAGCGTAGGCGGCACATGGCTTTACAACCGCTATCCAGGTGCGCGCTGCGACATCGAGAGTATCGAATACTCCTACAGTTTCTCCGACGAGATCCAGCAGGAATGGGTGTGGACCGAGACGATGCCGGCGCAGGCGGAAGTCGAGGCCTATCTGAATTTCGTCGCAGACCGGTTGAACTTGCGGCGCGACATCGACTTTGGTGTCGAGGTGCTCGCGATGTCCTTCGCGGAGGACGCGTGGACGTTGACCACCGGCTCCGGCCAACGGTTGACCACGTCGTTCGTGGTGGCGGCCACCGGCATCCTGTCGGTTCCGTTGAAGCCCGACATCGCCGGGATGCCGTCGTTCACCGGGACCACGTTGTTCACCAGCAGTTGGCCGGCCCAGGGATTCGACCTCACCGGTAAGCGGGTCGGGGTGATCGGCACCGGATCCACCGGAGTGCAGATGATTCCGGTCATCGCTCGGCAAGCGTCTGAGCTGTATGTGTTCCAGCGGTCGGCGGCATTCACCTTGCCGTGGCAGGTGCGTGCATTCGAGCCCGGGGAACTCGACGCGCTGAAGGCCTCGTATGCCGAAATCCGCACTGCGCAGCGTGAACACCCGGTCGGCGCCGCGCGGCTCTCGGCGTTCTCGGTGCTGCTCGACATGCTGGTGAGCCCGCCGATCAAGGCCGCCAGCCGTGAGGAGAAACGTCGCGCGATCGATGACCGCGGCATCATGGGTGCGCTCAACTGGGGTGACGTGTTCTTCGACATCGAGGCGAATCGGATGGCCACTGCGCTCTACGGCGAGGCGATTGCCCGGATCGTCAACGATCCGTCGACGGCCGCGGCGCTGGTGCCGACGCATCCCTTTGCCTGCAAGCGGCCGATCATCGACCAGGGGTACTTCGAGACCTTCAATCGGCCCAATGTGACCCTGGTCGATCTGCGCAGTGACCCGCTCAAGTCGGTTGTCCCCAACGGGATCACCACCGACGGCGCTGAATACGAACTGGACGTGATCATCTACGCCACCGGGTTTGATGCCATGACGGGTGCCCTGTCGGCGATCGATGTCCGTGGGCGCGAGGGTGTGTCGTTGCGTGAGTTCTGGGCATCGGAAGGGCCGTTGTCCTATCTGGGGTTGGTGGTCGCGGGATTCCCCAATCTGTTCACCGTCCAAGGGCCTGGAAGTCCCTCGGCGGCAACGAATTTTGTTGCCGCGATGGAGCAGCACATCGAGTGGATCGCTTCGTGTATCGGCTACCTGCGAGCCAATGGCCATCGCACCATCGAGGCCACCTCTGATGCTCAACGGGAGTGGATCGAGCACGCCACGTCGCTCGTTGCGCCGACAGTGTTGACGCACCCGTCCTGCAATTCCTGGTACAACGGTGCCAATGTGCCGGGGAAGAAGCGGATGTACATGGGCTACACCGCCGGGATTCCGGAGTATCGACGCCGATGCGACGAGATCGCCGCGGGCGGGTATGTGGGGTTCACCGTTGAATAGGGCGTTGGTGATCGCCCGTGAACTCGGCGGAGTGCTGCCTCGATCCGTGCAGGCGTTGCCCGGTGACTGGAACCCGTTTTCGGTCGACGGAATACGCGTGCTCGGAGAGGTCGCACTCGATGAGCTGGTGGTGACCGGCATGACGCTGACCGGTCCGCCGCCGGAATTGCCGCGGCCGCTCGATGACTATCAAGCAGCCGCCGACGAACTGGGCGGGCTGGGCATCGACGGTGCGCACCGCAGCCCGGACCCGTTGGAGGTGGCCGATATTGAGCAGCGCCGGTTCGGCGCGCTGCACTACGAAGAGCTGACCTTCGATCACGAACCGTGGCTGCCGACGTCGGTGGTTGCCGCCGGGCACGGAGGGGCGGCGAAGGTCCGGGTTCGGCTGCTTCGCAGCGGAACAGGAGTGCGGCCTTGGGTGGTCTGGGTCCACGGTGCCGGCCAAGGTGACCCGATGGACCTGTTGGTTGCGCGGGTGCGGCGGTTGCACGCGCTCGGTTTCAACGTGGCGCTGCCGGTGCAGCCCGGTCATGGGCCACGACGCGCCGAACGACCCGAATACCCGGCACGCGACCCGCTGGCCAACGTGGCGGGCATGATTCGGGCCGTATCCGAGGTACGTGCATTGCTCGGATGGTTGGAGCCGCAGTCGACGTCGATTGCCCTGTGCGGTCTTTCGCTCGGTAGTGCGGTGGCTGCCCTGACATCGCATCTGGATGAACGGGTAGCTGCCGTCGCGCTGTACACCCCGATCCTGGGGCTGAACCACATGATCGGACTGCATCTGTGGCGGTGGGGCAGTTCGGGTCAGCAGTCCGCTGCGCTCCTGCAATCCGACACGGTCGCTGCGATGACGTCGGTGATCGAACCGTTGGCCACGGTGCCGCGCACCGATCGGCGGCTCATCGTCGGGGCGTGGAACGACCGCATGGCGATGCGATCGTCGGCGTCGGCCATGCATGAGCGGTGGGGTGGTGAGCTCTATTGGCATGACGGAAGCCATGTGGGACATCTGTTTTCGCCCGAGGTGGCCCGGGCGACCGACAGGTTCTTGGGGACGGTCGTCTAATTGCTGTCGGCGAGTAGGAAGTCTGCGCACCGTTCACCGATCATGATCGCCGGGGCATTGGTATTGGCCCGGGGGATGATCGGCAACGCCGAGGTGTCGGCGACCCTCAGGCGTTGCACCCCGCGTACGCGCAGTTGTTCGTCGAGCGGATCATCGTCGTCAGGGCCCATGGCGACGGTGCACGAGGGATGGTACGTCGATCCGATGGTCGCCCGAATGTATTGGCGTAGTTGATCATCCGTGGTCGCTTCCGGACCGGGGTTGATCTCGCGCACCAGTGCGGACGCCAGCGGTTCGGCGTCGGCGATCTCGCGGGTGCGGCGGATCGCGCGGACGAATGCGTTGATGTCGTCGTCGGTGGTGATCGTGTTGAACCGGATCTCCGGGGCCACCGTCGGATCAGCGCTGCGCGCACGGACGGTGCCACGGCTGGTGGGTGTCCAGTACGACTGCCCGATGGTCAGTGCTGCCTTCGGCATACGGCCGCCGCCTTCGGCCGTCACGAAGACCGGCGAACAGATCAGTTGGAAGTCCGGGGCGGTCAGTCGGTCATCGGAACGGATGTGGGCGACTGCTTCCACGCCGTTACTCGCCCACTTGCCTGTTCGGTGAAGTTTCCAGCGCAGCAACCACTTTGGATTCAACACGTCGGCGAGTCCGCGGAAGCCCGGTGCCAGTTCGTAATTGACAAACGTGCAGGCGTGGTCGGTCAGATTCGCCCCGACGCCCGGGCTGTCCGCCACAGGGGACACCCCGATGTTGCGCAAGTGTTCGGCCGGACCGATTCCGGAGAGTTGGAGTAGGTGTGGAGAGCCGAATGCGCCTGCGCTGAGTACGATTTCACAGCGCGCAATGTCGTGATGGAGATGCCCACGATGGTCATATTCGACACCGGACGCGACACCGTCGCGAAAGATGATGCGGCGCACCATGGCACAGGTGACGACGGTGATCCGATCGTGTACCGGATCGAGGTAACCTCGGGCGGCGCTCCACCGTCGGCCTTGTGAAATGGTCACCGGAGACAGCGCCGAGCCCTCCAGATCGGGTCCGCCCACATCGTCATTTGCCGGTACACCGGCGGCTCTGGCGGCGGCGACGAACCGCTGGGACAGCTCGTCGGGTTCGGCCGCACGGTTCACGTTCATCGGCCCGGTGGTGCCGTGGCCCGGACCGCCGAGGTGGTGTGACTCCATCCGGCGGAATACCGGCTCGACGTCCTTCCACGCCCAGCCGGGTAGCTGCCAGTCGTCGTAATCCGCCGCGCAGCCGCGCACCCACACCAATGCATTGATCGCCGATGTACCGCCGACAGTCTTGCCTCGCGGCTGCATGATCTGCCGGTTGTCACACCCGGGCTCAGGCTCCGTCCGGTATTTCCAGTCGTGGCGTCCACCGATGGCGAGGGCGTATCCGAGGGGTGCATCGAGCACAAAATTGCGGCCCGGTCCTCCGGCCTCGAGTAGCAGCACGTCGCGTCCGGCCGCAGCCAATCGTCCGGCCACCGCACACCCGGCCGAACCTGCACCGATGACGATGAACTCGTAGTCCGCCACGGTTCGCCCCCTCACAGAGCCGTCGAAATTGGCGCTGGTGTCGACATGGCTCAGTCCGCCTCCGTGGGTCTGGTCGGGCAGTGGTTCGCCGAATGTGCCAATGACCTCGGTCGATACGACGGGTCTTCCTCGATGCGGGCCAGTGCGGTCGCCGACACGCGTTCGTGCTCTCGATCTGTGACGCCGATGCGGCGGATATATGGCGGCAACAGCCGGTAGAAGCCCTTCCGGGAATTGTGCAATTCACCGAGCGCGTCGGGTTCGACTCCGAAGGCGTCCGGCCGGAAATCAAGACCGCAGCTCCGAGCTCGCTCGACCATCCACAACAACGTGATATCGCTGAGTTGGTGACTGAGGTATCCGCCTCCGACATCGCAGTGCACGCCTGCAAACCAGACTTGCTCCAGGCGCTGGGTAGCGGGTGTGCCTGGCGATTGCGTCCACAGGGTGGGCCGGAAAGGACCGCGCTGTTCGTCGATGGCCAGTGCTTGGAAGGCATTTCCCACGGTGGAACTCAGATTGGTGTCGTGGAACTGCCAGCGTCGGTTGAACAGATCGACGAGGGGATTCCCCGACAGCGGAATCCCCAGGGCGCCAACGGTATCCCACACGCCGATGAAGTAGACGGTGGCTTGGTAGGAATAGGTCGTGCGGAACAACGTGGCCTCGACACCGTGTGGTGCCGTGTTCGGGTTGTTGCTGCGGTAGAGGGCGTATGCCTCGTCGATTCGGTCGGCGTGTTCAGGGCGCAGGACGCCGCAATTGCGGATGAAGCCGGCGGCGCTGCGGGCGGTGAACGCACCGCGGCTGAAACCGAACAGGAAGAGCTGATCTCCCGGTTGATAGGTGGCCACGACGTAGCGGTAGGCAGAGATGACGTCGCGTGAGAGTCCGACACCGAAGGCGCCGCCGGTGAACTTCTCAGATGGTGTGGTCCCGACGCCTCGGTGGTAGTAGGTCGCTTGCCTCACGCCGTCGTTGCCGACCGGCGCTACCGCCAGCGCGACCTTGCAGACGTTGGTCGGTGTGGGCACGCCGTTCTGTTGTTCGTCGGGGGTGTTCCAGGTGCCGTCGCAGCACACCACAATTCGTTTCGTCATCGACGTCGCCCCCGCATGGCCATATGGGCATTGTGCGCGTCGGGCGGCGTTGTGTGTCGCGTAGTCGACTACCCGATTTATGTGCCGTAGGCGTTGATGATCCGGTCGCGAGCCTGAGCAATCAGTACGTCGAGCGGCACTGGAGTATCGACGACAACCCAGAGGAAAGCGATGCCGAATACCGCGCCGGTGACGTCGTTGACGGCCGCGGCGACATTGACGTCCGGTCTGACGGATCCGTCGTCGATACCTTTACGCAGGCCCGCTTCGACTTTCGCGATGCCGGACTGCACTTGCTCTTGCATCCGGTCGCGCAGCGGTGAGGTCGACTTCACCGCTTCGAAGGTCCCGGCGAACATCGCCCGCAACAGATCGGGGTCGCGCTGGTAGACCTCGTCGATCCGGTCGAAGTGCGCCACGACGTGTTGAAGTCCCGTTCCGGCCGGATCGGGGTCGGGGTTCAGGTCGCCGGCGTACGTCTGCAGGAATGCGTCGAGAATCGCGTCTTTGTTGCCGAACCGGGCATGCACCATGGCCCGGCTGTACCCGGCGCGCCGCCCGATCTCTGCGGCAGTTGTTGCTTCCCAGCCCTTTTCGACGATCAACTCTCCGGCGGCCTGCAGCAGTCGCCGGCCGGACTGCTCGAGGCGTTCGGGTTGAGTGAGTCGTTTTGCCAGTCCGGGCACCATTGCATATTAGACGCTCGACAACTAACTTAATTGTTCTGCGTCAAATATCTCATCGAGGAGGTATCGGCTTGCCTGTCACCATCCCAACCGGGCTCGATGAGCTGACCCCGCAGTGGCTCACCTCGATACTCGGTGGACCGGTCGTCACCGGCGTGCGAGCCGAACGCATTGCCCAGGACTCGGGGTTCTCGTCGCTGCTATACCGACTGTTCCTCACCGGCGATGCGGTCCCGGCGACGCTCATCGTCAAGTTGCCTGCCGAGTCGCAGGCCCGCGGGGCCATGGATCTCCTCGGCGGATACCGGCGGGAATTGGCCTTCTACCGTGATGTCGCAGGCCGCGTGCCGATGGATACCCCTCGGGTATATGCGGCGGCCGGCGCGCAGGACGGTGCTGACTTCGTGCTGGTCTTGGAAGATCTGGCTGACTGGCACAACGCCGATCATCTGGCCGGATTGACCCTGGCGCAGACTCGGACCTGCATCGGCGCGCTCGCCGCACTGCACTCGTGGCGGCCGGATGAGTCCGTACTACAACAGTTTCCGAGTGTCGATACCCCGGTGATCCGGGATTTGATGGTGCCGGCATTCGGGCTGGGCTGGCAGGTGTACCGCGAGCGCGCGACAGCTGCTGTACCCGCGCCGGTACAACGCTTCGCTGAAGAATTTGCCGTCCACGCGCCCAAGGCGCTGGCGGCGCTCTCGGAACGTGACGATCTGTTGCACGGCGATATTCGGGCAGACAACATGTTCTTTCGTGGTGACCACTTGAAGGTGGTGGACTTTCAGTTCGCCGGCCGTGGCAGCGGTGCCGCCGACATCGCCTATCTGGTGAGTCAGGGGCTACCTACCGCAGGTCGGCGAGGGCAGGACGAGACGCTGGTGCGTGAATATCTCGGTCACCTCGATCACGACGACTACACGTTCGACGATGCGTGGCGGCATTACCGCTATGCCGCAGCATATTTGATGATGATGCCGGTGATCAGCCTGCTCACGTGGGAGTCGGTGCCGGAGCGTTCGCGGCAGTTGTGCCTGACGCTGGTCGACCGGGCGATCGCCTGTATCGACGAGATCGGCGCATTGGAGGTATTCGGATGACTCGCACTGCTCGGGAGGTCGTGGAGCTCTACAACTTGGTGGTGTGGAACGAGAAGGATTTCGCGCTGGCCGAAGAACTGCTGGGCGACACGGTGACTCGTCACGACGTCGGCGAGGTCAAGGTGCTGACGCACGCCGAGGCCGTAGCCCGGGTCGTTGATCACTGGGCCATGTTCTCCTCGATCCGGTTTGATCTGAAACTCGTTGTTGCCGAAGGTGAGTACGCCACCATCGTCTACGAGTCGCCGATGGTGTTCCCTGACGGCGCGGAGCTGACGGTCAGCAGCATGGAGATTTTTCGGGTGGTCGACGGTCGGATCACCGAGGTGTGGAATTGCGGCCACAAGCAAGGAGTTTGGACATGAGGGCGTTGGACGAGTTGGGCTTCTACCTGCTGGCCGGTGCCGGGGGAGAAGGACCGGCGACACTGATGGACGAAGCGCGTCGCGGTGAGGAACTCGGGTTCGGCACCGGTTTCATCTCCGAGCGATGGAACGTCAAGGAGGCGTCGTCGTTGTCGGGAGCGGCGTGCGCAGTGACCTCCCGCATGCAGATCGCCACTGCCGCAACCAATCACAACACTCGTCATCCGCTGATCACCGGTTCGTGGGCGACCACCATGCACAAGCTGTCCGGTGGCCGCTTCACTCTCGGCATCGGACGCGGGGTGGCCGCCATGTACAACGCATTCGGGGTACCCGCCGTCACCACGGCACAGATGGAGGATTTCGCGCAGGTGATGCGTCGGCTGTGGCACGGCGAGGTCATCTTCAATCACGACGGACCCATCGGCAAGTACCAGGTGCTGTTCCTGGACCCGGATTTTCGCGAGGACATTCGCCTGGCGTTGGTGGCGTTCGGTCCGCGGACCCTCGAACTCGGTGGCAGGTTGTTCGACGACGTCATTCTGCACACCTACTTCACGCCGGAGACACTGCAGCGGGCGATCAAGACCGTGAAGGACTCTGCCGAGCAGGCCGGCCGTGACCCGGCAAGTGTTCGGGTGTGGTCATGCTTCGCCACTGTGGGCGACCACTTGCCCGAGGAATTGCGCATGAAGAAGACCGTTGCTCGGTTGGCTACCTACCTGCAGGGCTACGGCGATCTGATGGTGCAGACCAACAACTGGGATCCTGCTGTGCTGCAACGCTTCCGGTCCGATTCGGTGGTCCAGTCGGTGCCCGGCGGTATCGACCACAAGGCGAGCGCCGAACAGATCGAGCACATCGCCACGCTGATCCCCGACGAGTGGATGGAGCCGTCGGCCACGGGGTCAGTTGCACAGTGTGTGGAGCGGATTCGCAAGGAATTCGATTACGGCGCAGACGCTTTGATAATGCACGGAGCGACGCCTGATGAGCTGGAGCCGATTGTCGAGGCGTATCGGGCGGTGTGCCCGTAGGCGATCATTTTCTCTGTAGGGGCAGTACCGCGACTGGGGTGCTACGCCGAGCGTGGGCCTCCCGAACACGTCGCGCGGCGTGTCGTCTGCGTAAGGCCCACGCTCGGCGTAGCAACTCAGGTGGACACTGGCCTGGATACTGCTGACGCGCACCTGCAACCAGAGTCCCTGAGGTATTGGTGTGCGACGTACATGCGATGAGGCTGGCAGTTGTCCAGCTGCCGAGAAGTGCGCAGGCGAGTAGCTTTCGCATTTTCAATTTGCTGGCATGTCGAGCTGGCGCAGACGACAGTCGGACTTCGCGGTTAGTACGGCGGCCTTCTGTGTACCGAACCGAAATTCGATGCCGTCCGGTCCTGCGATGTAGACGTCGTGGTCTCCGGGTTGATCCTTGAACGTGCCGAATTCATGCGCATCCTTCTGGCCCGCAATGTCTTTGACGATCTGTAGGCTTTGCGGCCACACCGAATCCGGGATGGGGCCGCTGAACGTCGCCATGAGGTAGGCGTTCTTTGCGTTGGTATCGACGTACTTGCCACCACACCCATCCCAGGTGTTCTGCTCCATTTTCCACGTCAAACCGGGGATCAGGGCAACGATGCGCTCCGCCATCTGCTCGACCGCTGCGGCGTACTCGGCTTGCGCCGCTTCCAGGGGCGGTTTGGTGTGAAGTTGACCGATCAGTTGCGTGGGGTCTGGTTTGGTCATTTTTGATTGCGTCCCTGAGGTATTGGTGTGCGACGTACACGCGATGAGGCTGGCAGTTGTCCAGCTGCCGAGCAGCGCGCAGGCGAGTAGCTTTCGCATTTTCATTTGGATCGTGCCCCGATTGGTAGATCGACCTGTGTTGGCGGCGCGAGTTTGATTTCGTTGTTGGGCAGGCCGGCCAGCACCGCGGCGAGGTTGTAGCCGGACATGCGCAATTGGCCGTTGTTGTCTGGGCGCGCGTAATCGGCATGGTTGTCTACGCCCAGGCGCGGGACACCCGTCAGATCGGTGCCGGCCTCGGCGGACAGAATGGGGAGCATCCCGAGGCGCGGATCAGTGCCCCACCCGTGAAGCTGGGTGAACGGGGCGATCCATCCCGGGATCGGATCTTTGGCGCCGTTCATGACGTATGCGTGTCCCGAGCCCAACCCGAGCTGGTCTGCATTGTTGAGTTCAAGTCCGGGCGTGCCGTAAAAGACGACGTCGTTGACTGGGTGCACACCTTTGGCGTTGAGTTCTTGAAGGGCCAGGGACGATGTGAGTGAGCCATAGGAGTGGCCGAACAACGTGATATGTCCATTCGGGTTGTTGGCGCGGACCTGCTCGAGATACGACGACAGGCTTTGTGCTCCTGCTTGAGCCCGGTCGTCGATCATGGTGGCCCACAGGTCCCCTGGGCTGAGGGTGTTCAGAGGATTGGGAGCGGGGTCGTAGCCCATCCACGCGATGGTGGCGACTGATGGGGGCAACCCAGCACGTGCGAGTTGACGCTCAGTTTCGTGCTGTAGGGCGCGCGCCTCGGTCACCATGCCCCCAAGCGTGTCCTTGGTGGTCGAACCGATTCCCGGGACGGTCACTGACACGTTCTTGGCGGTGTCGGGATTCCCGACGGCGATGGCTGCGAGTACTTGCTTGCCCGTTCCGTTCCGGGGATCGAAAACAGTCAGATAGGTCTCGGGCGCATTGCCTAGCGCGCTGTGGACGGCATCCAATTCAGCGAGATGCGCTTTGGCTGCATTGAGTTCGGTGCCGAGCGCCTTGACCTGGTCGGGTGACATCGGGCTCTGGCCGGATGTGTATGCCTGCACGGCAGCGGCATCGACTTGCCGTTGCAGCGCATCGACTTTCGCTTTGGTTTCGCGGCGTTCCTCTTCGAGGCGAGCCTGATTCGCATCGCTGGCGATCTGCGTCGGCGTCAAACCATCTGGTCCCACGGGTGGGCCGGCGTCTGTCGGTATCGGTGTCTTGCCAGTTGCCATGTTGATGGCCTGTGCCAGCTCGTCGTCAATGGCGGCGGCCTCGGCCAGTATGGCTGCCAATTCTGGCCGTAGCGCCGCGTCGGCGGCATCGGCCTCGGACTGGGTCAAGGTTGAACCTTCGGCCGGTGCGAACGTGTTGGTGGTGGGGTTCAGCGCCATGTGGAGCTCGTGGGCGTGTTGGCGAAGGTTTGCCAGCTTGGTCTTGAGGGATTCGATATCGTCCGCGGCCCTGTCGGCTGCCCGAGCGACAGCGAGTGCTTCGGCACCGTGTGAGTCGAGGTCCTTGCGCGTCTTGCCGATCGAGTTCTTCGCGGCGTGCCACCCCACGTGCCGAACGCCGGTAACTGGGAGATGCCGTTGGATGCTTCCGCTGCGGCCTCGGCCCGGCTGCGCGTGGCATGAAATACCTCGCGTACGTCGCCGGCATTCCAGCGATCGATGTCTTCGACCGAAACCGTCACGACTGCCGCTACAGGCCCATGTCGATGACGGGCATCTCATCGGCGGCATCGGTGATGTACTTACTGCCTTCTTGGTCCGTGGAGTGGTAGGTCGCGGCGCCGGACCGAAGGCCGTTGGAATGATCGACCATGCGCCCATAAATGGCCGAGGTATCGGCCTGCCACTTCTCGACGGCGCCGGAGAGCGCGGCCGCCGCACCAGCGGGAAGACCGGGCTGGGCGACCTCTATGCGCCCGTCGGCAGCAGAATGCTTGCTGCAGACGTCATCGGCGTGGAAGTCCACGGTGATTGCCGAGTGGTGCAGGTCGGCGGGGACGACCTTGAGCGGCTTGGGCACTGGTCCTCCTGTGCGGTCGGCAGCGACTCCTTCACAGTGTAAATGCGCAGCGCGGGGCCCCCGACGCATTTTGAGCCGAGGCCTACGGCGTGATCAGTGTCCTGGACACCGGCTCGGCTGCCTCCTGACGCGCCGACAACCCACGTTGTAGCCCGAGCAGCAACGCATTTCGCGTCTCGACGGGGGAGATCAACTCGTCGAACCCGAGATGGCCTGCCGAGCGGATCGAAGCATCCAACTCCATCTGCTTGAGCACTACGCTGAAGTCTTCGCCCGCGTGCGAGGCCCGGCTCATTGCAGCCGCACTCATCGCACCCATGGTCGCGCCGGGGTACGCGAACGTCGCGACCTGGTCGTCAAAACCCAACAGCGACATCACCATTGATCCGAAGCCGAAGGCCTTGCGTAGCGTCAGGTGCAGCTTCAGTGTGGTCGCGGTGGTCTGCGCCGCGAACATGCGGGCGCCGCTGCGCAGCACTCCGGTGCGTTCGGACTGGCTGCCGGGCAGCATGCCGGGATTATCGGCCAGGAACACGATCGGTAGATGGAATGAGTCGGCCACAGTGATGAAATGCGCGGCCTTGTCGGCGGCGTCGGCATTGATCGAGCCGGCCAACACCTTGGGCTGGTTGGCCACGACTGCCACCGGATGCCCACCCAGATGGGCCAGGGCGCAAATGATGGCCGGACCGAACTTGGGCTGCACCTCGAACCAGTCGGTGTCGTCGAACACCACGTCGAGCACGTCGCGCATGTTGTAGACGCGCCGGTTGTCGCGAGAGACGATGTCGAGTAGTTCGGGCGTCTCGCGGGCGCCGTCGTCTGATTGCACAGCGGTCGGATACGACCATGCGCTGGAAGGGAAGTAGGACAGGTAGCGCCGGATGTCGTCGAGCACTGTGGCGTCGTCGTCGGCGTGGTTATGGATCACGCCGCTGGCCAGTGCCACAGCAGGGCCGCCGAGTTCTTCCTTCGTGATGTCTTCTCCGGTGGACTCTTTCACCACCGGTGGCCCTGCGGTGAAGATCGCTCCCTGACTGCTCATGATGGAGAAGTCGCACACCGGTGCGACCAGGGCACCGTGTCCGGCCGACGGACCCAATACTGCGGAGACGGTCGGCACCTTGCCCGAACAGCGGGCCTGTGCGATGAGATCGGTTGGGGTGCGGCCATAGTGCTCACCGCTGGGACGAAAACCTGCTCCCTCCAACAACATCACCAGGGGCACCTTGTTGCGTAGCGCCAACTCGGCGAGCCGATAACGCTTGGCGTTACCACCCGGGCCGATGCTGCCCGCGAGGGTGGTGAAGTCCTCGGAGCCGAGCATCACGGGTCGTCCGTCGATCAAACCGGATCCGGCGATGATGCCGTCGGACGCGATCTCGCCACCGACCAAGGTGCCGAATTCAGAGAATGATCCGGTGTCGAGCAGATGGTCGATGCGGCCCCGGGCATCGAGCTTGCCCTTGCCGTGATGCTTGGCCAGCCGCTCGGGCCCACCCATGGCCCGCGAGCGCTGCCGGCGCGCCGCGAGATCCTCCAGGGTGTCCTGCCAGCCCTGCGCATTCGTCATCATCGGTCCCATCTGTGTCAGGCGCGCCGAGCGCACCCGTTGACCCTACTGAATTGCTTACTGTAGCGTCTGCGGTCATGGCTGGCGACGGTCTGTCCGACCTCAAGATCGACCGCGGTGTCCCAAGCGACCTGCGGCGGGTACCCGAGGTCGCACGCGAGTTGGAACGCCAGGGTTTCGACGGTTGCTGGACGGGCGAGATCAATCACGACCCCTTCTTGCCGCTGACCTTGGCGGCCGAGCACACCCAGCGCGTCGAGATCGGTACCAGCATCGCGGTGGCCTTTGCTCGCAGTCCGATGACGCTCGCGAACCTCGGTTGGGACCTGCAGGCGTACTCCGGTGGACGGTTCATCCTCGGCCTCGGCACCCAGATCCAACCGCACATCGAGAAGCGATTCAGCATGCCGTGGTCGCATCCGGTGCGCAGGATGCGGGAATTCGTCCTTGCATTGCAGGCGATCTGGGACTGCTGGGCCAATGGAACCCGACTGCAGTTCGACGGTGAGTTCTACACCCACCGATTGATGACGCCGATGTTCACCCCTGAACCGGGGCCGTACGGCGCCCCCAAGGTTTTCATCGCCGCGGTCGGCGAACGCATGACCGAGATGTGCGGCGAGGTGGCCGACGGCCTTCTGGCACATGCTTTCACCACCCGTCGCTACCTCGACGAGGTGACGCTCCCGACGCTGGAGAAGGGTCTGGCGCTCGCAGGACGATCCCGCACCGACTTCCAGGTGTCCTGCCCGGTCTTTCTGGTCACCGGCGAAGACGAAGCGCAGATGGCTACTGCGGCAACGGCTGTTCGCAAGCAGCTGGCGTTCTATGCGTCGACGCCGGCCTACCGGAAAGTGCTGGAGCTACACGGTTGGGGCGAGCTTCAGACCGAACTGCATCAACTGTCGAAGGACGGTCGATGGGACGACATGGGCACCCTGATCGACGATGAGATCCTCGCCGCGTTCGCGGTGGTTGCACCGGTGGACACGCTGGCCGACGCTCTGCGAGAGCGCTGCGCTGGAGCCATCGACCGTGTGCTGCCCGCCTTCCCGTCGTTCCTGCCCGACGCCACCGTAACCACCGTTCTCAGCCAACTACGCCAGTAAGGGGCCATCTGTGACCACCCGCATCAAAGACGATGCCGCAACCGTTTTCGCGACCCCGTCGGCCTACGCCGATGAAGTGAATTTCCATGCCGCGTTGAAGCACCTGCGGGCCGAGGCGCCGATCTCGTGGGTCGAGGTCCACGGCTACAAACCGTTCTGGGCGATCACGAAATACGCCGACATCATGGATATCGAACGGGCCAACACGGTTTTCACCAACTCACCGCGCCCGGTGCTGGTCACCGCGGAGTCCGACGAAGTGCAGGCCAGCATGGGCATCAGCACGCTCATTCACATGGATGATCCGCAACACCGCGTGGTTCGGGCTATCGGCGCCGACTGGTTCCGACCGAAAGCCATGCGGGCCTTGAAGGTTCGTGTTGACGAGCTTGCGAAGGTATTCGTCGACAAGATGGTCGAGGTCGGGCCGGAGTGTGATTTCGTCCAGCAGGTCGCGGTGAATTATCCGCTGTACGTGATCATGTCGTTGTTGGGCATCCCCGAAGAAGACTTCGCGTCGATGCTCAAGTGGACGCAAGAGTTGTTCGGCAGTGACGATGACGAGTACAAGCGCGGTGACACCCAGGAGGAGCAGGTGGTCACCATGATCGAGATGTTCCAGTACTTCACGGCGCTGACAGCGTCACGGCGCGAAAACCCGACGGAGGATCTGGCATCAGCGATCGCCAATGCCACAGTCGACGGCGAACCGCTGTCCGACATCGAAATCGTCTCGTACTACATGATTGTCGCGGCCGCCGGCCATGACACCACCAGTGCGACCATCTCCGGTGGCCTGCTGGCACTGCTGGAGAACCCCGACCAGTTGGCCCGGTTGAAGGCCCAGCCCGAGCTCATGCCACTGGCCGTCGAGGAGATGATCCGCTGGGTCACGCCGGTGAAGGCCTTCATGCGGACGGCGGTCGAGGACACCGTGGTTCGCGGTGTGCCGATCGCGGCGGGGGAGTCGGTGCTTCTGTCCTACCCGTCGGGCAACCGTGACGAGGACGTGTTCGATGAGCCGTTCCGCTTCGACGTCGGCCGAGATCCCAACAAGCACGTGGCCTTTGGCTACGGCGTGCACTTCTGTCTGGGGGCGGCATTGGCCCGCATGGAGATCAACAGCTTCTTCAGCGAACTGCTACCGCGCCTGGAATCCGTCGAATTCGCCGGCAAGCCTGCGCATGTTGCGACGACCTTCGTCGGCGGTCCCAAGCATCTCCCGATTCGCTATCGCGTTACGCCCTGACGGTGCACTATGCCGATCGTAATGTCAGTCTGACAGCGTTCTCATCGATATATACGCTTGACGGCGCTGTCAGAGTGACATTGCGATCGGGATACTCAACAGCAGCGGGCGTCAGTGGCTGCCGCGGCGTGACGGGCCTTCCAGTAGTCGCGTTCGCTGAGCGCGGATTCGCCGGGGTGGGTGCGCGCATGGTGTTCGAGATAACGCGCGTAGGCATTGTCGCCCATCAATGATGCCCAGTACCAACGGATTTGGCGGGCGAACTTGGCAACTCGTCCCATTGCTTCTGCACCTCCTTCTCTGCTGCGGTAGCAATGAGCCCGTGCGGCGCGAACCGCCGCGACGGTACGGGTTCGTCTTCGGTCAGCGGCCGTCCACCGCCACGCAGCGACTGCACAGCCACGACCACACCGACCAGTACGACGATCACCACAAGCACGGCGAAGACGATCGACAGCGTCCCCTGGATGAATGTATTGCGGATGACCGCATCGATCTGATCGGGATTCTTCGCTGAGCCGAAGGTCGCCTTGCCGGCCTCCTTGGCCGCGACATACTGCGAATGCTGTTTCCAGTAACCAATTTTCGGGTCGTGAGAGAAGATCTTCTGCCATGACGCCGTGAGCGTGACCAGGGCATCCCAGAACAGTGGCAGCGCCGGGATCCACACCCACCGGATCAGCCCCTTCTTGACCACCACGACCGTGACCACCGTCAGCGCGATGGCCGCCAACAATTGATTGGCGATACCGAACAACGGGAACAGCGTGTTGATGCCGCCGAGCGGATCGGTGACACCCATCAACAGAATGCTGCCCCAGCCGGCCACCACGACCAGGCTGCAGGCCCAGGCCCCCACGCGCCAGCTCGGGTTGCGCAACTTCGCCAGCGGTCCACCGAGATTGCCCAATGCGTCTGACAACATGAAGCGCGCGACGCGGGTGCCGGCATCGACGGTGGTGAGGATGAACAAGGCCTCGAACATGATCGCGAAGTGATACCAGAACGCCTTCATCGCCGAGCCGCCGAATACCCGCTGAAGCACATCCGACATTCCGAGCGCCAGGGTCGGGGCGCCACCGGTGCGCGAAATGATCGAGTGCTCACCGACATCGGTTGCCGCCGAGGTGATCTGCCCGGCGGTGATCGGCGTTCCTGACAAACCTAGGCCATTGGCGTACGTGGCCGCTGTGGCAGCACTGGGACCGGTTGCGGCGCCCGGCGAGTTGATCACGAAGTACAAGTGCTGGTTGATGATTGCTGCGGTGATGAGCGCCATGATCGCGACGAACGATTCGGTGAGCATGCCGCCGTAGCCGATCAGCCGCATCTGGCCTTCCTTCTCCAGCAGCTTCGGCGTGGTGCCCGACGAGATGAGCGAGTGGAAACCCGAAAGTGCACCGCACGCAATGGTGATGAACAGGAAGGGGAACAGGCCGCCGGCAAACACCGGACCGTCGGCGCGCACGGCGAACTGCGACACCGCCGGCGCCGACATGACGGGATGTGCGATCAATATTCCCGCGGCGAGCAGGGAGATGGTCCCCACCTTCATGAACGTCGACAGGTAGTCGCGCGGGGCGAGCAGGAACCACACGGGCAGAACGGACGCGGCCAGACCGTAGCCGATGATGCACCACGACAACGTCACCTTGGACAGCGTGAACCAGTCTGCGCCCCAGGATGTATCGGCAACCCAGCCGCCGCTGACCACCGCGAGCAACAACAGCACGACGCCGATCAGTGAGACCTCGGAAATCCGGCCGGGCCGCAGGAACCGCAGGTACAGGCCCATGAAGATGGCGATCGGAATGGTCATGGCGATCGAGAAGACGCCCCATGGGCTTTCGGCCAGGGCATTGACGACGACCAGGGCGAGCACCGCCAGCAGAATCACCATGATCACCAGGACGGCGACGATCGCCGCGATACCGCCGATGGGACCGAGCTCGTCTCGTGCCATCTGCCCGAGCGACCGGCCGCGTCGCCGCGTCGAGATGACCAGCACCAGATAGTCCTGCACGCAACCGGCAACGACGGCACCGATGATGATCCAGATGGTTCCGGGCAGATACCCCATCTGCATCGCCAGCACGGGACCGACCAGCGGCCCGGCCCCGGCGATCGCGGCGAAGTGATGGCCGAACAACACGCGTCGGTCGGTGGGCAGGTAGTCGGTGCCGTTCTCGAAAATCTCTGCGGGAGTGGCATGGTCGTCGCGGGGGCGCACGATCTTCATCTCGATGAGCCGCGCGTAGAACCGGTATCCGATGACGTAGGTACCCAGGGCGGCGATGACGAACCACACGGCGTTGACATGCTCGCCGCGGGCGAATGCGATGACGGCCCACGCCGTCGCGGCCACGATGGCGATGAGGCCGAAGATGATCCGGTGTCGGACAGTGATCGGCGAGCGGTCGATGATCGCGACCGGGGGCAGATCGGGGTCGGTGCGGATGTACTCGAGCTCGTCGGCGTGCGCTGCGGTTGGCGACATGCCCATCATCCTGTCATCGGTGCGACCCGGGAGAGTTCCGAACGCGCGGGTAATGCTCAGCGTTCGTACAGTGAGCGAACCGTGTCGATGGTGTCGGCCTGGTCCGGCCCTTTGTCGTCGCGGTACCTGAGAACCCGGGCGAACCGCAGTGCCATGCCACCGGGGTAGCGGGTAGAGCCCTGCACTCCGTCGAACGCGATCTCGACGACTTGCTCGGGCCGCACCGGCACCACATAGTCGGAGGTGCCGTCCACAGCCAGCTCCGTGAAGCGCTCGGTCTGCCATTGGAGCATCGCATCGGTCATGCCCTTGAAAGTCTTGCCCAACATCACGAATTCACCGGTCGCCGGATCACGGGCACCGAGATGGATGTTCGACAGTTTTCCGGTCCGTCGCCCGGAGCCCCATTCGACGGCCAGCACCACCAGGTCGAACCGGTGGCGCTGCACCAGCGCATCGGCCGCCTCGGCCGACTCGGCGCAATGCACGGCGCCAACGCGCGGCTGCAGCGTCTTCTGCAGGAAGTTGCGCATGCCGGGCTCGTCGTCGACCACCAGCACGGTAGCCAGGGGCCAGCGCTCGCGCGGGGCACTGGTCACAGGGTCGGCGGGGGACAGCTGGGGGTCGGTCATGGCGGGCGGCGGATTGT
>ERZ650309.92-NODE-92-length-43256-cov-5.525659_pt1 | contig 43256 bp, 35 predicted proteins | sample MGYA00376245_ERZ650309 | MGnify/ENA primary metagenome ERZ650309 (study PRJEB26733, sample SAMN07839294) | wastewater metagenome | biome: urban; feature: wastewater treatment plant; material: waste water | place: USA: North Carolina | collected 2016-04-26 ... | reverse complement strand
CGTGTGCTCTTCCGATCTTACCTCTATTTTGTATAAACCCAGGCTGTATAATTTTTCTTTTACTTCAAGGTGATTGCGTTCCTGGTAAGCACAGTAGTGTTTTATTTTCTGCCAGGCTCTTTCCACCCCGATGTTTTTTTGTTTAAAGCTATTTCCGCTCATTTTTTTGTGGATGTTTTTTATGCAGCTATGGTTGAAATCCTGTTCAAATTTAATCTTGGATTCATTCCCTGCATCTTCTATCTTTGGGCACTTATTAAATAAAAGCTATGAAGTTTATCGTTTCGTCTTCGGCACTGCTAAAACAACTGCAGCAGATCAGTGGGGTGATCAATGCCAACACCGTTTTACCAATACTGGAAGATTTTCTTTTTGAAATAGAAAAGAACAAACTTACCGTGGTAGCTACTGACCTTGAAACTGTAATGAAGATCCACATGGATATTGAGGCGAAAGACAGCGGTAAAGTATGTATTCCTGCTAAAATCCTGATGGATTCGTTAAAGAACATTGCTGACCAGCCGCTTACTTTTAATATCGATAAAAATTATGGTATCGAAATCACAACCGACAACGGAAAGTATAAAGTGATGGGCGAAAACCCTGATAACTTCCCCCGTGAACCGGCAGCTGATGATGCAAATACATTTACGATGACGTCTTCTGCATTGTTTACAGCTATTAACAAAACCATTTTTGCCGTAAGTAATGATGATCTTCGCCCGGCAATGACAGGCGTGTTTTTTGAGCTGGATAAAAAAAGCATCACTTTTGTAGCTACAGATGCACACAGGCTTGTCCGTTATACACGTACAGATGTAAAATGCCCGAAGAAAGATTCTTTCATTGTACCTAAAAAGCCTTTGAATCTTTTAAAAACAGCATTGCCTGATAATGATGATGAGTTAAGTATTTCCTATAACAGCAATCACCTGTTTATTAAGCATGGCGGTACAGAACTGGTGTGTCGTTTAATTGATGCCCGTTTCCCTGATTATAAAGTGGTAATTCCAACTGATAATCCTTATAAAATGATTGTCACAAAATCAGATTTTCAGGGAGCCTTGCGCAGGGTAAGTGTATTTAGTAATAAAAGTACCAGTTTAGTTGTGCTCAATATTGCTGGCAGTGAGCTTCGTTTAGATGCACAGGATATTGATTTCAGCAATGAAGGAAATGAAGTAATGGAATGTTCATATACGGGGGAGGACCTGCAAATTGCGTTCAATGGAAAATTTTTAGTGGATGTATTGAATGCGCCTGAAAGTGACGAAATTATTTTTGAGTTAGCATCATCCACCCGTGCTGGTATCATCAAACCGGTATCAACCAATGAGGATGAAGAGTTATTAATGCTACTCATGCCTTTAATGATAAATATTTAAATAGAGATATTGTTGTTATAAAGCCCCGCATGGCGGGGTTTTTTATTCAACTTAAAATAAACATGCAAAATTGGGGTGTAAAGATATCAGGATATGGAGCATATCTTCCGGGCAAGGCAGTCAGCAATGAGGAGCTAAAGGCTTTGTATCATTTAGATTTTGATGCTGAAAAACATGCTGCCATCACAGGTATTAAATATAGACATTTTGGCGAAGCATCACTAACCACAAGTATGATGGCCGCAGAAGCTGCCAAAGAGGCTTTGCTATGTGCAAATGTTGCCGCAAAAGACCTTGGCCGTATCATTCTTGGCACCCAAACTGCAGATTATACCAATACCGCAGCAAGCTGCCGTGTGCAAAATTTAATAGGTGCTAATTGCCCGGTGGGCGATACAACCGCAAGTTGTAGTAGTTTCATGTACGCATTAGATAATGCTTTGAGATTAGTGGCCACAGGATGTAACAAAGTAATGCTCATAGGGGCAGATATGAAAAGCAGGAATGTTCGTAAATCGGATAAAATCTTTTTACCAATTTTCAGTGATGGAGCAGGAGCCATATTGCTTGAAAAAACAGATACATCAGGAGGTTTTTTGGGGATAAAATTATGGGCAGATGGCAGTGGTTTTGAAGATATCATCGTTCCGGCAGGAGGCAGTGCAATGCCTGCATCTATCGATACAATCAACAATGATTTGCATGGCACATTAATCAATATGGAGGGTAAAAAAATGGCAAATTTTACAGCTTCCATCATGGCCAATTTAGCAAGCCAACTTTGTGATGAGCTCAGCATACGTATCAACGATATTGATTTATTTGTACCACACCAATCCAATTATTATATCATGAAGAAAACAGCAAATATTTTGGGAATTCCTATACATAAAATGGAGGTTTCCATTGATAGAGTGGGCAATTGCATTTCAGGTACTATTCCCATCACATTACATCAGTCTTATTCAAGAGGCAGGATGAAAAAGGGAAGTATAGTTTTGATTACAGCGGCGGGGGCTGGTTATACAGGAGGTGCAGCCATATACAGATGCTTATAAATTAAGTGTAAAAGCAATGTTTTAGTTTAGCCTACACCAATACTACATTCATTTTCTTCTTGATTGTATCATTTCCCCTTATTTTGCATACTTCAAATTAAAATTATGGCAGAGCAGTCAAAAAAACAAGATACTCCTTTCATTTTTCATAAAGAGAATAAACTTTGGATGATGATTGGCGCAGCCGTCATTTTATTGGGTTTCTTCCTAATGAATGGAGGTAAATCAACTGATGCCAATGAGTTTGATTATAATGTAGTATATAGCACAACCCGCATTACAATTGCTCCCATACTAATAATTGCAGGCTTACTCATAGAAGTATATGCCATTCTAAAAAAGCCAAAAACAAAGGCTTAATTTTTTAATGTTTTATTTCTATATTACTTTTTTATGAATACAATTCAGAGTATAATTATTGCCATCATTGAAGGCATAACAGAATTTTTACCAATAAGTAGTACGGCCCACATGAAATTTGCAAACCCCTTTCTCGGAGTTGCGGATAGTCCATTTACAGATATGTTTGAAGTGGTGATACAATTGGCCGCCATATTATCGGTAGTTGTGCTGTATTGGAGAAAATTTTTCGATTTTAAAAACATACAATTCTATATAAAACTTTTAATTGCTGTAGTGCCAGCTTTACTCATTGGCTACCTTCTAAAAGATACTATTGATGCGGCTTTAGACAACCTTATATTCATATCCTGTGTAATGATTGGTGGCGGAGTTATTCTATTGTTTGTTGATAATTTTTTTAAACAACAAACTGTTACTGAGGAGCGACAAATTAGTATGTCCAAAGCTTTCATCATTGGATGCGTTCAGGTGCTTGCAGTTATCTTTCCAGGATTGAGTAGAAGTGCAGCTACCATAATAGGTGGAATGAGTCAAAAGCTGACACGCAATCTGGCAGCGGAGTTTTCATTTTTCCTTGCTGTTCCTACTATGTGTGCAGCTTCTGCCAAGAGTTTTTTAGATACATATACAGAGCATCCTGAAGTAATCAATGCTGATAATATGATGACCTTAGGCATTGGAGCAATGGTTTCATTTATAGTAGCTATGATTGCGGTAAAGTTTTTAATCAATCATTTACAAAAGCATGGTTTCAAACTTTTTGGCTGGTATAGAATTGTACTGGGTATTGTTATGCTTGCATTACTTACAGCAGGCGTTATTGCATAAAATTTTTTGTATTTTTCCTCCTACTGTTTAATATTGTTTTTCATTCTGTTTATGGAATACTGACATCGTTGTATCATAGCTGATGCAAAGCGCTTTGTTTTTACTCACTTTTAAAAACAAATATTAAGATTATGATGCCCGAAAAAATTTTGCAGAGCGATCTGCTTGATATTCTTTTTGAAAACAGAAACAAATATTATGGTGCTTATTCCTTAAGAAGAAACTACATCAATCATTTGCTCAAAGCAATTGCTATTACAACAGCTCTGAGCATTTTATTTTTTTTATTGCTACAGATTAGAACAGAAAAAAATAAAGGACAAATATTTGCTCTCATTCCTGATGATCCACATGTTACCACAGTAATATTTGAACCGGACAAGCCGGAGCATGTGCCTGTAGAAAAACCAATATCTACACCGCTGGCAAATACTATTGATTTTGATCATGTACAAATCGTGCCAGATAATGTACAGCAGAATATTGTTGATAATGATGTGTTGGAACATGCAAGTATTAGTAATGAAACTATTGATGGAGATCCAGAGGCACCTATTGATATTGCGCAACCAAATGCTGGCACTGGAAATAAAGCAGTTGTTGTTGAAAATGCTGCACCTGAAATAGAAGTAGCGCCATCAGTATTAAACATTGCAGAAGTAATGCCTGCTTATCCAGGAGGCGTTGCCGCATTAAAACGATTTATGGAACGGTATCTTATAAAGCCCGACAATTTGCAAGCAGGAGAAACCGTAATCATCAAGGCTAAATTTGTAATAGGGAAAACGGGTAAAATTGAACAAGTAGAATTGCTCACTGATGGTCCATCAGAATTAAAAGAATCTGTACTTAAAACGATTGCTAAAATGCCGGAGTGGAAACCTGGTTTACAAAATGGACATCCTGTAGCAGTGTATTTTGTTTTACCCATCACATTCACCGCCACAGAATATTAAAAAACCTATATTGCCTGCCCGTATAAAAAAATGGAAAAAGATTTTAGACAACATCAAAAAAAAGGATTTGATAATCTTCGTAAAGTAAGAGATTTTACTATGGCACTTATCATATTAAGTATTGGTGCTTTAGTTTTATTTGCAGATAAGCTGGGTTTAGATTTATCCATCGATACAACCATGCAATATCTGTTTGCTGGACTTTGTGCATTGTATGGCGGATTTCGTTTATACAGGGGTATAAAACAGGATTATTAATGCAACAGCACTCTTTGAAATTTGTTTTTGCTTTCTTTTTACTCTCTTTTGCAATCGCATGTGGAGAACCGAAAGATAAAGTTGCTCAGTATGATTCGCCACGCAGTGGCCGAATAATTATAAGCGTAGATGAAAGTTTTAAACCTGTAATTGCTGAGCAGATAAAAGTTTATCAAGCTTCATTTCCAGGCACGGAAATAAAAGCGTATTATAAACCTGAAGCAGAATGTTTGAGGGATTTGCAGCAAGATAGTGTTCGCTTAGTAATTGTGTCAAGAGGATTATCAGAAGCTGAAATTGAATCTTTTACTAACTATCTTTCATACAAACCACAGTTTGATATTGTCGCTTATGATGCCATAGCTGCTATCATAAATATGGAGGAAAAAGATAGTATTTATTCTTTGAAGAAGCTTTCAGATTTAGTGCTCGGCAAGGACAGTTCTATGAAAGTGGTGATGGATGGACGAAGTGCCACCAGTGCCGTTAGCTATATTTTTGATTCTTTAACAAATGGTAAAGGATTCGGAAAAAATACAGAGGCGGCAGCAGGTAGTCAAGGGGTCTTGGATTATATAGCTTCAAACGCTGGAGCTATTGGTTTTGTTGGCTCTTCATGGGTTGGCAATAGTCAAATACCTGCGCAAAAAGCACTTGCCAAAAGGATAAAATTGGCTTTTGTAGAATGCAAATGTTGTGATAGTGGCACGTATGCAAAGGCATCTCAGATAGCTATCACGTATGGTCAATATCCTTTGGTACGTCCTTTGTATTTTATACTAAAAGAAAATGCAACTGGACTTGGCACAGGATTTACAAATTTTCTGAGTCTTGAAAGAGGACAGTTGATTTTTAGAAGAAGTAATCTGGCGCCAGCAAAAATTGGTTTTGGCATAAGGAAGACTTTAATTGATGAAAACTGAAAAAATTGATAATTAAACTGAAAATGCAATTAAACAAATACATGTATCCAACAAAAGATATTGATGAAGTCAAAAGCTTATCAATGCCTATCAAAAAATTAAAATCTTTCTATACACAAAAAATGAATTTTAGTACAATGAAAAAACAATTGGTATCTGCGGTGCTTGCCTTTGGTGTAAGTATTTCCACTTGGGCTCAAAGCACACAAGATGGGATTAATTTTATTTATTATGAAAAGTTTAATAGTGCAGCCGAACTGCTTAAAAAAGTAGTAGCTGCAAACCCCAACGATGTAAATGCTACATATTGGCTCGGTCAGGCCTATATCAAACAAGATAAGATTGATGCAGCAAAAGATTTGTATCAGAAAGCTTTGCAAGGTGGAATGAACCAAGCTATGATATGGGTTGGTATGGGTCATGTAGAATTACTTACCGGTGGAGATAAAAACGCAGCACGTCAGCAATTTGAACAAGCCATTACATCTACAAAAGGAAAAAAAGGAGCAGAAAATCCTGAAATTCTAAATGCAGTAGGACGTGCAAATGCAGATGGTAATAGTTTGCAAGGTGATGCTGTATATGGATCCGAAGTCTTGAAAAGGGCTGCTGCTTTAGATTCAAAAAATCCGGATATTGATATCAACCTGGGTCTATGTTATTTAAAAATGGGTAGCGACTTTGGTGGTCAAGCTGTTGAAGCATTTACCGATGCTACAAGAAGGAATCCTCAGTATGCAAAAGCATATTATAGAATGGGTCGTGTGTATCAGGCTCAAAATAATAAAGAGTCAATGACTGATCAATATGAGAAAGCACTTGCAGCTGATCCAAAATTTGCTCCTGCATATTTGGCTTATTTTCTTTACTATCAAAATAGAGATGTAAATGAAGCAAAAAGATATTTAGATCAATATGTGGCCAATGCTGATGCCGATTGTAATGTAGATTTTTTTGTAGCCGATTATCTGTTTCGTTCCGGAAAAAATCAGGAATCTATTGAAAGAGCTAAAGCTATGGAAACAGGAAACTGTGGCAATGATCCACGTATAAAAATTCTATATGCTTTTAACTATGACCGCTTGGGCGATAGCATTAAGGCAAAAGAAAATGTAGATCAGTTCTTTGCTGCAATGCCAAAGGAAAAAATTGAACCAGGTCAATATGAATTTGCTGGAAAGTTGTTAGCAAAATTTCCCGGTAGCGAAATGCAGGCAGCAGAATATTTATACAAAGCAATGGATGCTGATTCTGTAAAAGAGAATAAGCTACAATACCTGGCTACCATAGCTGGTATATATGAAAAATCAAAAATGTATGGAGAACAACTCAATACGCTCATTAAAATACCAGCTATAAAAGGAAGCAGCAGTGCATCTGATTATTTTAAAATTTGTAGCGCTTCACGCAATGCAAAAAATTATACGATGTTAGACAGTGTATCAAAAGAATATATCTCTAAATATCCTGAGCAAACACAGGGCTATAGTTTTAATGTGAGTGCTGCAAAAGGTTTGGATGTAGATACTTCCAAAGGTCTGGCCATTGAACCCATCAATGCATACAATACTATTCTAATGAAAGATTTGGAAAAGAATAGAAAGACCATTTACAATAACTATTACTATCAGTTGATTTATTTTGCACAATATTCCAAGCAAATGGATAAAGCAATATCAGTTACCGATCAGATGATTGGTTTATACCCTGATGCTGCAAGTGAAGAAAGAAAATTTGCAGAAGATACAAAAGCTCAATTAATGAAAGCAAACAATAGAAGTGGTGGTAAATAAACAAATATATTTACAAAAAAAATCCCGGATTAAACCGGGATTTTTTTTGCCTCTATGGGAGCATACAGGCCTATATCAACTCAGGAAATCAACAAAAGGAAATGTATTACATTAATCTTTCAATCGTCCACCAAGTAGCTACTAATGCTATGATGGTAGATATGGGGTAAACAAAGTATTTTCTGTATTCTTTACTTTTCCCGATGGGATAAATAATACAACCAAATACAGTTAGAATAATACTCAATTGACCTGCCTCCACTCCAAGATTAAAAAATAAAACGGAAGATACAAACCTATCCGGAGGTATGCCAATTTCATTCAAAACACTGGCAAAGCCCATTCCATGAATGAGCCCAAAAAGAAAGACAATAATGATTCTCCAGGGCTTTAATTCTTGTAGGATGATGTTTTCAATAGCTACAAATACAATGGACAATGCTATGATAGGCTCTACAATATTGCTCGGTGCCACAATGATGCTTTTCATACTCAGCGCAAGTGTTACTGTATGTGCCAAAGTAAAAGCAGTAGCCTGCCATACAATCGTTTTCACATTTGTGGAAAGAAGACAAAGACTTACTATAAAAAGAATATGATCCAACCCTGCGGGAATAATATGCATTACACCCAATTTAAAATAATACAAAGCTACGTTTGCAATGCCTTCACCCGCTAAGGCATAATTGACAACAGGATGTGCAGCGGCATTGAGGCATAGCAATGCCAATAAAAAAATGCTAATCGCTTTTTTCATTTTACAGTTATCTATTGTTAATTATTGTGTGACAGATGCAAGTTTTTTTACTTCAATCTGTAAGTCGTATGGTAGCAATTGTATTTGCTTCATTGCCATTGAGAGGTATTCTGTTGATTGTTCATTTTTTTTTGCACTTGCATAAATAATGCCTGCATGTGCCATCAATATAGGATTTTTTGAACCTGTTTTTAGTGCTATTGGCAAATTTTTCAACGCAGTTTTCATGTCATTATTTTTGAAACTAACCCATGCCATCATTTCACACACATCGCCATTTAGCGGTCTTCTGTTAAACTCCTTTATGGCGTGCTCTTTTGCTTTGTCGTTATCATTCATCAAAAGAAATGCATAAGCAAGTTCTTTATCTGCATAGTGTCCATGACCAGAGGTTTTCACATCATCACTGATTGTAGTGCTACTTAAATTTTGTACCACTTCTTTTAGTAAAGCATCTGCTTCTTGCTTTTTTCCGGTTTGCATATATACATCTGCCAAAGCCTCTTTAAAAGAATTGTCAGGATGTGCTGCAATGGCTTTTTTATAATAGGCATCTGCCGCTTTCCAATTGCCCTGCATATAAAATATTTTTGCCAACCCGGCCAGTGCAAATGCATAACCCGGACGCTGGTACAATGCATTATTAAATTGAATATTTGCAGCAGCTGTATCGCCCATATATGTCAATAGATTACCTAACTGTACCCTGCACCAGCTAGTATTTTCATCACCAGGCACACCAGATTCTATGGCCATTTGCATAGATTCTATTGCTCCTTCTACATCGCCATATAATTCTCTTAAATAACTAACTCTACTATAAGAACGAATGTCTGGTCTTATATCCATCATCTTTTGAGCACTGGTTAATGCACTGTCATAATATCCCATTTCTACATTGCCATCAGTAAGTAGTCCATATACAAAAGCATTATATGGATTGATGCTCACCAATTTTTTTGCCACATCCAATCCTTGCTGAAAATGGTGTTGATTCAGCCAGAGTAAAGATGAAATTGTGAGTGCATCAAAATAATTGCTATCCACTTGTAGGGCTTTGTTTACATAGTGCATGGCAGCTTTGTCATAGTAGGCATAGTTTCCTGTTATCCTTCCTTCTTGTACATATACACCTGCCAATCCTGTAAGCGCCTTTAAATCGGTTTGATTGAGTGATAGTGTATTCATATAATTATACACTTTCTCTTTCATAAAATTCCATTCAGCTGTATCTGAAAATGCAGCACCTCGGTTCAGCAAAGTATATTCTGTGTTTTCAGATGCAGTCTGCTGCTTTTTGTAAGCAAATAATACAATGAGCATAGTAATGCAAGCTCCAGCTAAAAGGAGCATGTAAGCTGATTTTTGTTTCATTATTCCTGAGTTTGAGAATTATATACGACAGAAATAGCTGTGTGGATTGGCAATTAAAAAAATGAATAGAATTATAAGCTTGATACTTACTTTTTTTTAAAGACTTTCCTAGAAAATATGCTATCCACTGCATATACATATCTCCATTTCGATGATTCAGAAAATGTATTGTTTATAAAATTATTATTCCACCTTTGGGGTATGGGTGTTGGATCTGTTGGGTGCTGAAAATTATTTTCCTGTATTGTCCTACTAAAGTTTATTTGACATGCTATTATAAATAGCCAATTATTTTGTTTGAATGGATTGTTATTGAAATTGCAATCTAATGGGAAGTATAATGTAGAACAACTGGCAAAAAAAAATTCCACCAGAGGTGGAATTTTTTTACAATATAAATCCGAATAAATTAATAGCCGTACTTATTACCGCCATCGTTGCCACGGCTGTAGCCACCACCGCCGCCGCGGTTGTAACCACCACCGCCGCCGCTTCCGCCACGGTTATAACCACCGCCGCCACCGCCGTATGGTTTTTTCTTGTAACCACCGCCACCACCTGGCTTATCTGTTTTTGGAGCAGACTCGTTTACGATAATTCTACGTCCACCTACTTCAGTGTCGTTTAAACCACTGATAGCATTGCGTGCTGCTTCGTCATCATTCATTTCAACAAATCCAAAGCCTTTGCTACGGTCGTTCTTGAATTTGTCTGTGATGATTTTAGCTGAGGAAATTTCACCATATGGTGAAAAAAGGTTCTCTAAATCTTCGCTGGTAACACTCCAGTTAAGATTTCCAACATAAATGTTCATATAAAATGTTTAAAAAATAAAAAAACAGTAAACCAAAAACCAAAAACATTTATGTAAACGTTCCTGAACTAATGGACGAACTGTGAAACGCCGCAAAAATAAGGGAATTGATTGAAAACAACTTTTGTGCAATGAATTTATTTAATTAGCCAATTATATTGTTCTCACTCTTTCTTAACAATTTTTTTGCGTTTTAGAAAATCCAATTTGTTTTAACACCACGTAATTGATTGAAATAAAATTTAAAAATGAAAAAAATGATGTCAAAGTTTACAGCTCTTATTGCTGTAGTTATGTTGTCTGTGGCCGTTGCTAAAGCTCAAGAAAAAACAGTTATGGTAGCTGGTGCTGCCATGTATCCTTCAAAAACAATTGTTGAAAATGCAGTAAACTCTAAAGACCACACTACGCTTGTAGCTGCGGTAAAAGCTGCTGGGTTAGTAGAAACTTTACAATCTGATGGGCCATTTACTGTATTTGCACCTGTAAATGAAGCTTTCATCAAATTGCCCGGTGGTACGGTTGATAATTTACTGAAACCGGAAAACAAAGCAATGCTCACTTCTGTGCTTACATACCATGTAATAGCCGGCAAATGGAGTAGTGAACTAATCATGGAAAAAATAAAAATGAATAATGGAACTTATTCCGCTTCTACGGTTGCAGGTGGTACACTTATGTTTAGCATGAAGGGCAAAAATTTAGTCATTACCGATGAAAAGGGAAATCATTCTACGATTACCATCAAGGATGTGAATCAAAAAAATGGTGTTATTCATGTTATTGATACTGTTTTAATGCCAAAATAAGCATCTCAGTAAATGTTTTTTTACTTTACAATAGCTTCATGTTAGGAAGTATAAAAATAAAAAAAACTGCCCACTTAGGGCAGTTTTTTTTTAAAAAATATTTTTGAATTAATTCAATTTCTTCTGTATAAATTCTGCAATATTTCCTCCCTTAGCATTGCTTATTATTTCTAAAGCTTGCTTTATTATAGGGTCAGTGAAATTGGTATAAGCTGCAGGAATTTTTTTCTTAAAATCAAATATCATTTGTATGCCGGATTTTATTTTTTCAACATCATTCAATTTTGAAAGATAAGTAGCAAAATCGCTGGTAGAGTATAGTTTGGCTTCGCTCAAAGGTAAATCGTCATACTGCTTTGCAATAAAATCAAAATCTGATTCTCCACCTTGTGCCATTAAAACGGTACCCACTATTTCCGATAAATCTCCTTTGCAATCGGCTGCAAATTTCTTTGCCATAGCATAGGCTTCCGCAGGTTGCAATTTCATTAATCCATTTAAGCTGGCTGCGCTTACTGCATAGGAACTATCATTGATATTATTATTAAAAATAGATGCATAGCTACTAACTCCGCTGTTTGCAAGAATTGAAATGGCTTTTGCTTTTGTACGTTTGTCTGTTTCTGTACCTGCTAATTTCTCTATTTTACTTAAAATTGTAGCATTTTCATAGAGCGTGCTATCATCTGCTAAACGCTCCAGAGTATATTTACGAATACCATAATATTTATCATCTAATCCTTGACTCAACGATGTAGTCATATTATTTTGAGAGAAATAGTATAATGCTTCTCTTCTGTCCATATAACCTGAGGCATAGCTAAATTGTGCGATATAATTCTCAGCAGTTTTATTATCTTTTTTCTCCCAAAGTATTTTTTTATCGGCATCCACATTTACCAATACAGGTCTTGCATCACCACCATAAGCAAGTGTGAAAGTATCCACTTTATTGTTCACCCATACTTGATGTTGTGTTTTTGCACGACCTTGGTACACATCAATTTTTAAAGGAATTGTATAAACTTTTGCACCTATTTCCTGAGTTTGTGATATGATTACATCTACTTTTTTAGCTGCATCATTATAGTTGTAATTTATTTCAACTACAGGGTGTCCATTGTTGAAATACCATTGATTCCAGTACCAGTTTAAATCTTGTCCGGTTACTGATTCAAATGCTAAACGCAATTGATGTGCTTCTCCGGATTTGAATTTATTATCAGTAAGGTACTTATTGAGCGAAGCGTAAAAAGCATCATCTCCTAAATAAGTGCGTAGCATATTTAATACGCGACCTCCTTTTGGATAACTGATATTGTCAAACATATCTTCCTGATCTCTATAATGAAAGCGTACAAGGTCTTTTTTGAAGTCTTCTGGATTGCCAAAAATGTAACGCTTCATAGCATTATAGTTGTACTCATCTCCGGCATCTTTACCATATTTGTATTCTGTCCAAATGGTTTCACTAAAGTCTGCAAAACTTTCATTTACTGTAAGGTTGCTCCAGCTTTCTGCGGTTACATAATCCCCAAACCACTGGTGAAAAAGTTCATGTGCTATTACAGATTCCCAATCATTGGCTTCACTCAGTTGTCTTGCATTTTGATAAGCACCATCTTGGTGGAGCGTGCTGGTGGTATTTTCCATGGCACCACTTACATAATCCCTACCCACTATTTGGTTGTATTTTGACCAAGGATAATCTACACCAAGCTTTGTGCTGAAAAACTGCATCATTTCTGGAGTAAGTCCAAAAATGCGGCGGGCTACAGGTGCATATTCTTTTTCTACATAATAAGCCACCTCTTTACCTTTATAGCTGTCTTTTATAATTTCAAATTCACCCACACCCATAAAGAAAAGATATGGACTATGTGGTAAATCCATCTTCCAAGTATCTGTGCGTGTGCCATCCGTATTTTTTTTGGAAGCAGTCTTTAAACCATTACTAAGTGTTACATATTTATCAGGTACAGTTAGGGTGAGCTCCTGTGTCGTTTTTTGGTTTGGTCTGTCAATAGTTGGCACCCATACACTGGTAGCTTCAGTTTCACCCTGTGTCCATATTTGTGTTGGTTTATTTTTTTCCTCTCCACGTGGATTAATAAAATATAAACCTTTGGCGCCGGAAATAGCTGCACTTCCGCCGGAATTTTCCAATTCATCAGGCTTTGCTATATAGTCCACGTAAATGATATATGATTCTGTGCGCTGATAGACTCTATCTAAGGTAATTTTTAATTCCGCACCATCATAATTAAATTTTAATGGAGTTTTTGTGGTTCCTTTCATCATGGCCACTTCATTAATGGCCATACCCTTGGCATGAAGTGTAAGGCTGTCTGTTGCAAAAAAATGGGGCTTAAGTGTAACCCACTCTTTACCATACATCCAGGCTTTATTATAATCAAATTTGACATCTAATTTTGTATGCACCAAATCATTGATTTTAGTAGCTTCTGCCCTGTATATTTTCATTTCGGGATTTTGTTCTTTATTCTTTTCCTTTTGTGCAAAAGATATTGCAGGCAAGGCAAGCAAACTGAACAACATAAATCGTTTCATTCTTAAAATTTTGCGGCAAAGGTATAGGTTGCTCTAGGCGAAAATTGCTAATTTTTATTTCAAAGGCCCAAATGACTGCTAAAAGGAATTTATATTGCTAAGGTTTTCTTTCAGTAATGCAACCACAACTTTGTCAATGGGTAGTGAAACAGATTCCGCGTTAAAATTTTCCCATGCAAGCCAACGTAGGCTTTCAGCCTGCACAACCATTGATAAATCCTTAGGGCCAAATGCAAAAGGCATTTCATTGGTCTGAAATATATCGTTGTTTTCTGCAATTACATGATAGTATATAGAAATAATTTGGTCAGAATCTTTAAATGCTGATGGTTGAAAAAAATCTGTGGTATAAATATGTGCACCAATATTTACGTCAACTCCGGTTTCTTCTTTCATTTCTCTAATTAAACAATCCTTTGTGCCTTCACCGGGTTCTAAACCACCTCCAGGAAATTTTGTATAATATTTTCCCCTGATGTATTCATCACTTACTAACACTCCTTTTGTATTATCCATTACAATGCCATACACCCTAATAGTTATATTTTTTATATCCATAAATTAACCATTTTTAATGCTTATTTTTTACTAAAGGAATGTATATACAATATCAATCAAAAATTTCTATTGCTGCTCTAAATGTTTGGCAATGTGCTTCTGTTACAATTTTTACATCAGCTGAATAACCACCTCCCATAGCCACTGCTACAGGTATTTGATGTTGCCTACAAGTATTAAATACAAATTCATCCCTTTGTTTGCATCCTTCCATAGAAACTTTAAGTTTTCCAAATTTATCCGTATCTAATATATCTACACCAGAAAGATAAAATACAAAATCAGGTTTTTGTTGTTCAACAATATCAGGGAGAAGATCACATAAAATTTGTAAATATGTTTCGGTATCTGTGCCATCAGCAAGGGGAATGTCTACATCACTTTCTTCTTTGTGAAAAGGATAGTTGTGGGCACCATGCTTACTGCAAGTGAATACATTTTTATTCTTCGAAAATAAGGCAGCAGTACCATTGCCTTGATGCACATCCAAATCAAGTATGAGTATTTTATGTACAATTTTTTGTTTTAATAAATAATTGGAGGCTATAGCTATATCATTCAGTAAACAAAATCCTTCACCTCTATCTGCAAAGGCATGATGTGTGCCGCCCGCCACATTTAACGCAGCACCATTGTGCATGGCATATTTTGCACAATCTATTGTGCCTTGTGCTATCATTTTTTCTCTAAGTATTAGCTCCATTGATTGAGGAAAACCAATGCGTCTTTGCTCTGATGCAGATAATTGAAGTGCATTGAGTTTCTGTAAATAATTTGCATCGTGTGTTAAGCAAATTACATCGTCACTGCAAATATCAGGCGTATGTATTTGATTGTTTGCTATGATACCTTCGTGTAATAGCTGGCCGGGTATAAGCTCATACTTTACCATAGGAAAACGATGTTCTTTAGGGAGCGGATGTGCATATAATGGTGCCCAGGCAATATGTACCATCTATAGATAATAATTAAATTTTAAAAACAGTTTGCTGTGCAATGGCAAACACCTGGTCTTGCAATTTTGTTTGCAAGGCAATATATCCTGTAAATTTTCCAAATGCTGGTAATACGGCATATTGACTGCTGAAATAAAAACAAGGAAGGGTCAATTTTTGTCTTGCCTTTCCTTTAACTGAAATGGCGGGGTGCAAATGACCCGAAATAAAATATTTTCCACATCGATCCTCCACAGCTATATCGTTCATATCATGTACGAAGGAGAATGGATGTAAGTGAAAAATTTCCTCATGATGTACTTCAATATTGGCATCATCATACCAGCCATTTGGCATAATGTCGTGATTGCCTTTAATCAGATGAAAATTTACTCCTGCAAAATCATTGCGCCAGCGTAAAAATAATGCTGCTTCTTTATTGTATTGGCTGTGAAACATATCACCAACAATGATAACAGTAGAGGCCTTGTAGATGGAGACCAAAGAAACAAATCGTTGCATGTCCTCTGAAAAAACAGTTTGAGGAATGGCAAAACCCATCTTTCTAAAATGACCTGATTTACCAAAATGAGTGTCGCTCAATATCAAACAGGATTGCTGTGGCCACCAAATGGCTTTTTCAGGTAATAAATATAAAACTTGATCAAGAAGGGTAATGGATTGCAAGGGGTTATCTCTTTAATATTGTATCATGAAATTGTACAAAAAGGAGGCTATCATATTTTGGGTGACTAAATCCAAAAATAATATTTGTTTTTTCGGGAATAATTTGCGTTGTATCTATGATAAAAAATTTTTCGCTGTTGATAATGCTATCATAAGTTAGAATTTCATTTCTCATGGTAGCTAAATGAAAACTCATGCCGTCAAAATTTCCAACTTTTGCATCTTTTAAAATATACAATGGTTTGTCTTTTGATACTGCTGCAATTTTTTTTGCGGTATCCAATGCATAAAAATCTCTTGCCCCTCTTTGCTCTATTACAAACCAATTAAAACCAAGCCGAAACACAATTACAGCAAGTAAAAAGCTATGTAGCTTTAGCTGACGATACTTCAGGGCGATAAAGCAAAGCAGTGCAAAACTGATACTCAAAATAACTGTACGGAGAGCCACGTCATGTACAAATTTTGTTGATGAAGTAAAGGGTAAAGCAAGTGAAGCGATTAATAATATAAAACAAACAATTGTAAATAAACTATGTAAAAATTTTATATGTCCTGAATCTTCTTTTTTAGAGGATTGGTACAGACTAAAGAACACCACAAATAACAATGGTAAAAACATGAATAGATACCGGGCATACACTTGTGGTGAGGTCCAGTAAACAATAAAATTGAAAAAGAATATTAATAAGTTGTATTGAAGGAAGGGTTGCTGTTTGATACTGGTGCGCATTCTACGGTTGAAAAAAAGTACCACCAAAATCATCCAGGGGGCATAATGATAGAGTGTTTCAAAAGGAAATGTAAGAATATGCAATAGAACAGCTCCCAAACCAAATTCTAAACCGGTACGTTTTGCACTTTCCTCAAAAAGATTTGCAAACAGCGTTTCCGGTGGCAGATTATTTCTACTAAAATAAAAATAATAATAAGTGCCAATAATCATTAAAAATAAAAATATTGCTCCAAAATGTGCAGGCTTAAATAAATATCTGAATTGTTTTTTCCAGATGAAATAGGTAAGTAATGTGATTCCCTGAAAAACCAATGAAGGTAAGCCCTTCATCATAAAACCCGCAGCAGCAATCAGATAAGTAGTTATAAAGAGAAGTGTATATTTTTTTCTTTCGCCAAAAAAATAAACTAGCATAAATCCGGCATATATTAGCCATGCAAATGTTGTATCTATTAGCCCTTGGAGAGAATCATATATGAGTATACGCCCATTTGTGGCAAAAGCCATTGCTGTAAAAAATGCAATAAAGGGAGAAGTGTATTTTCTTGTAAAATAATAGATGGTTCCGGAAAATAATGCTACCGCAGTTATAACCTGAATTCTGAAAGCAAACATGCTATAGTTCCCGAATAGTTGGAACCAGCCACTCAGTATCCAATTGTATAATGGCGGTTTGTTTAAGTAGAGTTGCCCATTGATAGTGGGAGTGAGGTAGTCCCCAGAAATCATCATCTCCGCTGTTACTAATGCTCTTCTGGCTTCATCTGTATCAGTATTTAGTGGCAGATACCCTAAGTGGTAAGTGTAAGCAAATAATAAGAGAAGGATGCTTAGCATACACAATAAAGCTTCCAATGCAGGTGGATGATGGTACGTGGCGCTTACTAATTTCATCTGATGCAAATATTAGCATAAACAATCAAATGAGGTGATTAGCCGCTTATATATATATCAAATAAAATGATTGGCTTCTCAGTTTCACGTAATAATAGTGCTCAAATCGGCATGGCATTTTCTATCTGCTATATTTGCTCTTATCTTAAATTTTAAGCATTGAAAAAAATATTTTTCACAGCCTTTTTGGCTTTAAGTAGTTTTATAATCATGCATGCCCAACAAGATACATATTATGACCAACAATGGAAACTTGCAGACTCATTGCTGACCATTGAGAGCAAGCCTGAAACGGCCCTAAGCATTGTAAATGAAATCTATTCTTATGCAACTAATCAACATGCTGAGGCTCAGACAGTAAAGGCATTATTGTACTTACAATATATTGAAAACAATATTACAGAAAATGATATCAATGCCCAATACAAACGCTGGGATACCGCCTTGCAGCAATCCTTTTCCATTGCGCAGCAAAGTATTATTCACTGCCAGCAGGCTGCTATTTTACAACGCTATTATTATGAAAATAACTGGCGCTTTTATCAGCGAAGCGAAACCTTCAATTTCTTAAAAGAAGATATCAGCACATGGTCTGAAAATGATTTTCATGCTTCCATTACAAAGCAATATTTACAGGCATTGCAGCCTGCGGCTGCATTACAAAAAATAAAACTTGATTCTTATGAATCCATCATACAAGAAGGAAATTCAAGAGAACTTAGACCTACGCTATATGACCTCCTGGCTTATACTGCTTTGGAATATTTTAAATCGGGTATTTCGAATAACAATAAACCTGAATATGCTTTTGAAATGGACGATGCCGCTGCCCTTACAAATGCAGCAGGTTTTATACAACACCGTTTTTCAAGTATGGATACTTCAAATGCACATCTCATTGCATTGCAACTCTATCAGCAGTTATTAGCGTATCATATTTATGATGAACAACATGATGCATTTGTAGATGCTGATCTTGACCGCATTACCTGGGTCTATCAAAATGCCATCATTGATGATAAGGATGCACTATATCTAAAAGCACTTGAATCCATAACTACAAATTATCCTGACACAAAAAGAAGCAGCTTGGCTTGGTTTTATATAGCAGAATCATATAAATCAAAAGGGGATACTTATAACCCTTTTGGGGATACTGCTCACCGTTATGCATATCTCACTGTAAAACAAATTGCTGCAAAACAAATCGTTGATATTGATAGTAATAATGAGGGCCAAATAAAACTGAAAAATTTATCGCAATCTATTGATGCAAAACATATTAGTACGGAGGCAGAACAAATCAATTTACCTAATCTTCCGTTTAGAATGAAGATGGCTTTTAAAAATATTACTACTGCATATATCCGTATTATCAAAATAAATAAGCAGGAAGACGTCAATGAAAACAATTGGGAAGAGTCTTACTGGCAGCGCATTGCAAGCTTGAAACCATTGCGAAGCGTTAATCAATCTCTACCAGATACGAAAGACTTACAACAGCATACTACTGAAATAAAAATTGATGCATTGCCATCAGGCACTTATATTATCTTGAGCAGTACAGGAAAACAATTTAATCCGGTTACAGATAAACTCTCGGCACAGTATATTGATGTTAGTGCTATAAGTTTCATCAGCCAGGGTGTAGATTATTTTGTATTGCATCGTAACACAGGTCAGCCTATGGAAGGAGTAAAAGTAAAGATAGAACAACGCCTGTGGGACTTCAATAGACAAGGAGAACATTATGTAAACGTAGCCAATAAAATAACAGATACAAAAGGCCATTTTACGATGCCTGTATCTGAGAATAATTACAATGGATTCAGGCTCACTTTCACTACTAAAAATGATCAACTTATTAGCAGGAGCAATGTATTTAATTATACAAGAACCAATGAAGTGGCACCAGATATTGATATTCAGAAAAATAGCAGATTCATTTTTTATACAGACAGAAGTATTTACAGACCTGGTCAATTTGTTTATTTCAAAGCGATTGGAGTAACACAACACAAATCTAATGATAAACCTGCTCCACTTCAATGGGAGAGCCCGCTATCGGTTGTGCTAAAAGATGTAAATGGAAAGGCATTAGATACCATAGCAGTTTCTTTGAATGAATACAGTAGCATCAATGGTAAATTCCAATTGCCAAAATCTGCACTTACAGGAAGGTTTACGATTGAAATAGTCTCATTTATCGGCAATGCTGATTTTAATGTGGAAGAATATAAAAGACCAACATTTTTTGTACAATTTGATACAATAAAAAGCGATTATCGTTTAGGAGATACAGTTATTTTATCCGGCAAAGTAGAAGGGTATGCAGGCAATAAGATAGATGGGGCAAGGGTTTCATATACCGTAAATAGAAATACAAGATATATTTATGATTGGCTTTGGAGCAGATGGCCGGGCCCAAGTGGTGGCATGCAGCAGATGGCACATGGCATTGTGCAAACAGATAAAAATGGTGCATTTCAAATTACTTTCATTGCGCAAGCAGATAAATCTGTTGATCAAAAAAATGAACCTGTTTTTCATTTTGATATCAGTGCAAATGTGACCGACAATGCAGGGGAAACAAGGGATGTTAGCACTGCTATTTCATTAGGTTATACATCCATGAAAATTGAATTATCTATACCAAGTGAAGCAGACATTAATAGCTTTAAATCAATAGGGGTTAATACCACAAATTTTAGTGGAGAAAAAATACCTGCATCTGTAGATCTGAAATTAATCCAATTAACGCCTCCAAGTCGTTTGATAAGAGAAAGATTGTGGAGTAGGCCAGATGTATTTGTAATGAACAGACAGGAATATCTTAAGAACTTTCCCAATGATGATTATGATGATGAGCAAAATCCTTTGACGTGGAAACAAGGAAGCGAGGTATATTCAACCACCTTTCAAACCGGCACAAATAATAGTGTAAATATTGCTTCGAAATTATCAACTGGTTATTATATCTGTATAGCCACTGCCAAAGACAAAGAGGGACATACTATCATTAATAAATCTGTGATAGCGCTGTATGATGCCGCTGCCAACAAAATGCCTTTAAAAAAATATTTGTGGGAGTTTCCTGTACAGCAAACTGGACATGCATTGGATGCTGGAAGTTTGATGATCAATTCTGCTTCGCAGAATGTTTATGTAGTAGAAAGCACTATGCTGGCGGGGCCTGGTATTGATTCGAAAAGCAACTTTGTTTATAGCAACATTACAAATGGTAAAAAAACTTTCAATCTTGCTGTGCCTACTCCTGCAAAAGCCGGGGGTTTGTGTTATGCATTTGTAAAACATAATCGATTTTATACTGGCAGTATGCAAGTGAATATACCCGATAGCAGCCATGATTTGAAAATGGAAATAAGTAGCTACAGAAATAAAACATTGCCTGGCAGTAAAGAGCAATGGAGCATAACAATAAAAGATGATAAAAGCACAACTGCAACTGCAGAATTACTCACTGCCATGTATGATGCAAGCTTAGATGCATTTGCACCACATAGCTGGCAGAAACCTGCACTATGGCCCAGTTATAGCGTTTCAAATTATTTTTCAAACAATGGAAATTTTGCCATAGCCAATGCAAGTGAAAACTATTTAGCTGAACCAGGTGAAGCATATTTTACAAATTATGACAGGCTATTAACTGACGCCCAATCTTTCATCTATGCTGACGGATATTATGGTGGCACCGGTGGTGCAATGAGGAGGCGAAAAGGAGACCAACTTCTACAAGCAGAAGCAGCAGTATCAGGAGCACCAGCACCAGTTGAAGCAAGGGAAGATGATAATGGGAGGAGTGTAAAATTTACTCCTCCAACAATTGTAAAGGATGAGGAAGTAAAGGAGCAAGAAGACATTGCCGAAGGCAATAAAACATCTAACCCTGCCAATATTTCCCTCAGAAAAAACTTTAATGAAACTGCATTCTTTTTGCCAGAGGTATATGCAAATGAAAATGGAGATTATCGGTTTGAATTTACAATGCCCGAGGCATTAACGCAATGGAAATGGTTTCTACTTGCACACAACAAAGACCTGGCATTTGCCTATAAAGAAGCCGTATCTATAACGCAAAAAGAATTGATGGTACAGCCACAGTTGCCACGGTTTTTTAGAGAAGGAGATCAAATGGATTTGCATGTTAAAATTAGCAATCTATCTGACACCTCATTTACTGGCACAGCAGTATTATCACTCTTGGATGCCATAACAAATGAGCCGGTGGATGGAATTTTTCAAAATGCCATTCCTAATCAATATTTTACTGTAGAAGCTGGCCAAAGCTTTGCACTCAAATTTCCCATTGTTATTCCATATAATAGTACAAGACCTGTTACAATTAAAGTATCAGGCATAGTGCCTGGCAGTTCAACAGAGCTAAGTTATACGGATGGTGAGGAAAATACTTTGCCAGTACTTAGCAACCGTATGCTTGTAACAGAATCATTACCATTATATGTGCGTGGCAATTCAAGCAAGACTTATAATTTTGAAAAGCTGAGCAATAATCAGTCGCCATCACTTACTCATCAAAGCCTCACCATTGAATACACTACTAATCCAGCATGGTATGTGGTGCAGGCCATTCCATATATGAATGAAACAGAACCAATTTGTGCCGAAGGCATTTTTAATAAACTCTACATCAATACGCTTGCACAATACACATTAAAAAATAATCCGGCAATAAAGGATGTAATCAATACATGGAAAACTGTTGATACCGCTGCTCTTCAAAGCAATTTGGAAAAGAATGAAGCACTTAAACAACTCATTCTGGAGGAAACACCCTGGATAATGGATGCTTTGCAGGAATCTGCTCAGAAAAAAAGAGTTGCTCATTTATTGTCAGATGAAAATCTGCATCAAGCTAATGTTGATTTGCCTGCCCGGCTCCGAGAATGGCAATTGCCAAATGGTGCATTTGCATGGATGAAAGGAGGTTATGAAGATCGATACATGACACAATATATCGTGACTGGAATCGGAAGATTATTTGCACTTCAGACTTTAGATAATAATACCAGAGATGCATTACAGGAAATAGCAAATGCTGCCATTGTTTATTTAGATCAGCAAATACAAAATGATTATGACAATTTATTAAAATACAAATCTGATTTAAAACAGAATAATACAGGAAGCGTTCAAATACAATATTTGTACATGCGTAGCTTCTTTACAGATAAAGCAAATACGACAAAGGCTTTCAGCTATTATTATGATCAATGTAAAACATACTGGGCACAGCAATCTATTTATATGAAGGCATTGTCTGCATTCATATTGTATAGGGGTAATGATAAAGAATGGACGTTAAAAAAAATCATTCCATCAATAGTGGAAAATGCAGTTGAAAATCAGGCAGCAGGAATGTATTTTAAGAATGGCCGAAATGGATATTATTGGTATGAAAATCCGATAGAGCAACAGGCACTTGTTATCAGTCTATTTAATGAAATGTATCAGTATGAACAAAACATTAACTACCTGCAATATGCAAATGATTTACAAGCCTGGCTGATCAGAAATAAGCAAACGAATAATTGGAAAACGACACGTGCCACTGCCGATGCTTGCTATGCTTTGATCAGTTCACCTACAGCTTTATTGCAGATAAAAGCAAGTGTGGATATATCCTTAGGGAGTAAAAAAATTGCTACAGCAGCTGAGGTAGGCACCGGCTATTTGAAACAAAGATTTGATGGCAAAGAAATCAGTAATGATATGGGTACTATCAAACTCAACATACACAATAACGAAACCAATAAATCATTTGCGGCTCCATCATTTGGTGCAGTATATTGGCAATTTTTTGAGGACTTAGATAAAATAACTCCGGCTGAAACTCCCTTGAGTTTGAAGAAGCAATTATTTATAGAAAAAAATACGGATGCTGGCATCAAAATAACACCTTTACTTGATGGCGAAGCCATTCAAATTGGTGATAAAGTGATAGTGCGCATTGAGCTGCGCAGTGATAGGGATATGGAGTATTTGCTGTTAAAAGATATGCGTGCAGCCGCACTGGAACCGATAAGTGTGCTGAGTAATTATAAGTGGCAAGATGGATTAGGCTATTATGAAAGTGTAAAAGATGCATCTACAGATTTCTTTATAAATTTTTTATCAAAAGGAACTTATGTTTTTGAATACACATTGCGTGCAGCGCAAAGTGGTACGTTTTCAAACGGAACAGCCACTATACAGTGTTATTATGCACCGGAATTTACAAGCCATAGTGCAGGTATAAACGTAAATGTAAATGAATAGGAATGGATTTATAAGTTTGCAAACTGCTTTTTAATCCTGTATAGAGTAGTCCATTTTGACATGAAAGGGAAACTTTTTTTTGAAATATTTTGAACTAATTTTTGTCATTTAATTGAGATGGAAATCTGTGTGACTGCATGTTGATTTATGATGATTTTCATTACCTGTTTTTGTCTTATAAGAAATGGAGATAAAATATTTTTTTATAGTTCAAAATCATAAATGCTCCTTTGGTACGTTTCATGCTAATGGTAGATAAGTAAAAAGCCTAATTGGAAAAGAGTAAATGAAATATATAATTTGTTTAATATGTATGTGCTATGGGATAAATGTAACTGCTCAAACCCAGTATAAACAAGCCTTGGGCCTTCAATTTCCATTTGATATATCGGCTTACTATTCACAATATCTAACTGAACAGAACACTATAGATGTTTTTGCTCGGATAGATCGTAGTAATTACAGCTTGGGGGGGTATTATAGTTTTCATTTTAGGAGTTTTGAAAATACGCCAGAATTAAACTGGTTTGCAGGCCCCGGAGTACAAGCATTATGGAATAAATCACTGAATGGAAAAGAAAATACAGCCGGATTGGGCTTTGGTTTAAGCGGAATTTTGGGGCTTCAATATGCCTTTCCGCAAATACCTTTGTCTGCTGGAATAAATTGGCAGCCGGGCATAAGTTTGGTTGGAAAATCTGCTGTTCAATCTTCCTTTGGAGGAATTACAATTCAATATATATTAAAGCGTTAATAAAATCTAATAATAAATATGAACAAACTAAAAACAATTTTTATACTTGTATTTGCATCTGCAACAGTTACAAATCTAAAAGCTCAAAATCTTGGCAGCGACTATACAACCGCAGTCGGAATTAAATTTTACCCTTCCGGTTTAACAGTAAAGCATTTTTTACAAGATGACCGAGCCATTGAGGGTTTACTTTATTTATGGGAGGATGGGTATAGGTTTACTGGTCTTTATGAATTTCATGGCAATATTAATGGGGTAGATGGATTGAAGTGGTATGCAGGTTACGGTGGGCATATCGGGGCTTATAACAGTCAATGGAAAATAGATAATCCTAATAAAAACCATAACACCACCATTGGGGTTGATGGTGTACTCGGTCTTGATTTTAAGTTTACCGGAGCACCTGTAAATTTAAGTGCTGACTGGCAGCCATCATACAATTTTACAGGATATAACTATCTCGAAGCTGGATGGGGTGGGATTTCAGTTCGATATACGTTTTAGAAGATATTTAAACAAGCAAAATATGGTAAAGGCACCCCCATAAGTGGTGCCTTTTTTAGTTGATTTTGTACTTGTCGTTGTCAAGGAGATTTGGAAAAAAACTTGGTGCTTGATGTCATTTTTTGTAGAAGAAAATTGTACTAAATGAATTTTTCTAAGATATAATTTTTGGCAGGCTTGTAGTTTCTACATATTTTATTTGATAACATTTTTGTTGATTTTTCACTATATAGTTCTTATGATTTTTTTAGTTTGAAAAGTAATCGCCCAATATTTATTCAACTTTAAATAGTTGATTTTTTTAATAATGTTAGGAATACAAACAAATATATTACTCTCATTTAACCAAAAAAAGGCCGCCCTTTTGAGGCAGCCTAAACAAAGGGGGGGTACTATATTTATTGATTTATATTTAATATCATATTTCCAACTTCCTGACCCACTTGGTAGCTAATCATATATGTACCACCAGGCAGCTGATTATTAATAATTTGCAAATTGATTGCACCATTATTGTTAGTAGCTGTATAGGTAGCCAAAGCCTTACCCATTAATGTTGAAATTGTTATAATTGCTTTATCTGTTTTATTCTGTGCCTGAATGCTCACCTCAAATTTACCATTGCTTGGATTTGGATAAACACTCATATTTTTTACTCCTGCTAATGCTGATGGAGCCGCAGCAGTAGTAAATGAAGCCACAGTAGAATATCCTGGACTTGTAATAGTATCAGGATTGATTTTACAAGCAGTAATAACTCTCCACTGATATAAAGAACCTGACATAAGACCAGTAACAGTTTTAGAAATACCTGTAGTTTGTGCAGGTGTAAATGCACCAGATGTTCCTTTGCGTATTTCGTACTGATAACCCACAGCACAAGTTACCGCAGTCCAGTTAAGCTTTGCACTTGTACTGGTAACATTAGTGGACGTTAAACCAGTTGGTTTTGCACAGCCTAAATAAGTTACTACCGTATTGGCAGATGTTTTACTACATCCATTTGCATTTGTTACCGTTACGTTATATGAACCTGCTGCACTTACCACTATGCTTTTTGTAGTAGCTCCTGTACTCCACAAATAGCTCGTACTAGTATTTGCTGTGAGTGTAACAGTTTTACCTGGACATACATTTGTTGTAGCGCCAGATGCAGTAATTGTTGCCGTAGGCAGAGCATTCACAGTTATGGTAGCGCTGCCAGTTTGTGTTTGAGATGCATTTGTGGCATCCTTTACACTTACTAAACTATACACAAATGAGCCAGCAGTAGCAGTTGATGCAGCCACATTTACAGAGTTGCCAGATGTGGTAGTAGCAGTAAGGTTTGCACCACCATTTATTTTATAAGTAAAAGTATATGGAGCAGTACCATTTGCACCAGTAAAAGTTACGCTTGGCGCAGCTGCATTTTGACATACTGTAGCGGTGCCAGATAATGTTGCCGTTGGCAATGTTGCTGTTTTATAATAGAATACATTGTCAACATATACTTTGCTGCCATTTGATACATAAAGCATTTGAGCAAGATGTGCTCTTGATGCTAAACCCGTAAAATTAGATAAAGGTATATCAAGACTTACCCAATTATTAAGGCCTGGTGTGAATGAAAGTTCAGATTCTGTATCATCACCACCGCCATATGTGCCATTTGCTCCAAAGTCAACTAATTTTACATTGAAGAAACTTGCATTTGGAGTCCATATATCTGCGTGATAAAAATCCATATTAGTAGCATCTATGGGAGAAGATGTAAATTCAACACCACAGAAATTTAAGTTAGTATATTTCTTGGTATCATTTCCTGCTACTTGCACATCTGCTACATCTGCTGCATCCCAAACTGCAGACCATGTATCTACCGGTACATTAGTGTATGCATTGCTAAACATTGAAATAACATTTGCAGCACTTTGAGTAGGAGATGGGGCTGCTACAGTTGGATCTGATGCTGCCGCTACATTTACAGTTAATACTCCACCTGCTGCTGTACTGCCTAAGGCTCCAGTTATATTTGAAGAACCCGCACCAACGGCCGTACCTGTTGCAGTGGCATTATCAAAAGTGGCCACAGCTGTATTTGAGCTGGAAAAAGTAAAGTAGAGTTTGGATGGGTTTAATGTTTGAGTTACACTATTTACTGGAAATGAACAGGTAACACCATTTGGTGAAAATGTATCACCAATTCCTTTGGCAATTGTTTCCGTTGCAAAAGCAGCAGTAGGAGTGCCTATGATGGAACTGTTTAGGTTTTCATATTTTATTTCATCAAACCATAAAGTATAAGTGCCCTCATCTGAGCCTTCTGCCCAATGAAACATACCAGTTTCATTTGTGAGTTTTGCAGGATCAGGTATGGGTATAATTACTTTCGTCCAAGAGGTAGTAACAGCAATATTGTAATACTCTGTAAAGAATGCTGCTGAAATACCATTGTTTCCCAAACCGCCTACATTCAGCGTAGCTGCTTTACTTCCTTTTACCCAAAAGCTCACACAATTGTAAGCACTAAGATTTTGCGGAGTTGAATTTGAAAAAGCACCACCTGTATAACCTCCAGCAGGTACGATTGCTTTGTACGAAGAAGTGCCGCTTTGTGCCATAGTTGCATCAATAGAAATGGTGTTTGTAGCGCCTCCAAAATCTACAAAAGTTACACCAGGGGCATAGTTGTCTGTAAATACATTTTGTGCATTAGCACTAATGGAAAACAATACCATGCTCAGAAGGATCGGATAAATCTGTCTCATTTTTGTTTTTTTATGATGAAAAATAGTTAAAGGAATAAAAATCTATTTTCCATAGATAGCAATCTAAACACACAATGATTGTTTAGCTGTTTTTAAAGGTATTTTTTTTGCAATCGGGAAGCTATAATTTTCATTTCAAACTTTGTAATACCATTTTAATTGGAATCATTTTTGTTTATTAATCACAAAATGATTTTTACAATCCCTGAGTCAAATGGCAGAATTTTATGTAAGAGATGTATCAAATAACTCCGAAGCAAAAATATATTTCACATAAAGGCCAATCCAAATTTTTACACTCTACTCTACTACTACAACACTTAAATACTCATGATTTCATTGCTCTTTAGCTACATCTACACTACATCATGCCTATGTTTTCGAATTTACCTGTATCAAAAATATTTTTTTGCCAATGAAGTAATGATAAAGTGGCTGATTGTTGAAAGATGGAAATTTTTAGCTGTTTCAGGATGCAATTACATGATTAGTAAAATGGGAAGGTTCTAATTATTTTTCGAGATGATTAAATATTTTAATCTCCATTGCATGCAGAATGAATAAGCACAACAAAATTATTAATCGCTGTATTTTGTAATCAACTCAACTTTAATTTTGCGCAATTCCAAAAAAATGAGTACAACGATAACAGGTAATGAATCTTTATCATCCAATAAGAAAAAAATAATAGTTTTAGGTAGTGGCCCCAATAGAATTGGTCAGGGTATTGAGTTTGATTATTGCTGTGTACACGGCTTATTAGCCATTAAAGAGTGTGGATTCGAAGCTATAATGGTGAATTGTAACCCGGAAACGGTTAGCACCGACTTTGATATGGCAGATAAGCTGTATTTCGAACCAGTTTATTGGGAGCATCTTTGGGAAATTATCGAATTAGAAAAACCTGATGGTGTTATTGTACAGCTTGGAGGACAAACTGCGCTAAAACTAGCAAGAAAACTGCATGAAAATGGAATTCCTATCATCGGTACATCTTTTGATAGTATGGATATAGCGGAAGACAGGGGTAGATTCAGCGATTTATTAAAGGAACTTAATATTCCTTATCCCCATTATGGCACTGCATATACTGCAGATGAGGCCATTGAAGTGGCGCAGCAAGTAGGCTATCCAGTTTTGGTAAGACCCAGCTATGTGCTTGGTGGCCAGCGAATGCGGATTGTTATAAATGATGATGAACTTGAAAAGGCTGTTATCAGTTTATTGAAGCATATTCCAGATAATAAGATTCTTATTGATCATTTCTTAGATAGATGTCAAGAAGCGGAGATAGATGGTATTTTTGACGGGGAGTCATTTCATGTAATGGGTGTAATGGAGCATATAGAACCTGCGGGCATACATAGTGGAGATAGTAATGCAGTATTGCCCGCATTCAACCTCAGCCCTATGTTAGTAACTACTATGGAATTTTATGCAGAAAAAATAGCCAGAGCTTTGGATATACGAGGTTTGATCAACATTCAATTTGCGATAAAAGACAATAGTGTTTATGTAATTGAGGCCAATCCAAGAGCCAGTCGTACTACACCTTTTATAGCAAAAGCATATCAAATTCCTTATTTGAATATTGCTACTAAAGTAATGCTTGGTATGCAAAAATTGAAAGATCTTGAGCCAAACAAACAACTGGAAGGTTTCGCCATAAAAGAGCCTGTATTCAGCTTCAATAAATTTCCTAATGTAAGTAAAGAACTTGGTCCTGAAATGAAAAGTACTGGTGAGGCCATACGTTTTATAAAAGATTTAAGAGATCCTTATTTCAGACAGTTGTATAAGGAAAAGAGCATGTATTTGAGCAAGTAGTTTTTGGCTGTAGCATATTTCTATTTGATATCATTAAGGATAAAACCCCTCATGCATGGGTTGTATATAATTTTTATAGAGCCATGAAGAAAAGCTATTGGTATAGCGATTGTTTTCAATTTGCTTTACCCACCTTACTCCGCTAATAGTGTTTGTTACAAAAACCTCCTGTGCTTCTTTTAAATGTTCGGTAGAAATAATCGATTCTCTAATTGGTATATTTTGTGCCCGTAGTTGTAAGATAAGATGCCTGCGCATTACGCCATCTATTGCTCCTTGGCTAAGTGCCGGAGTGCTTACAACTCCATCCTTTACAGTAAATATATTGGCAATAGTGGCATCTGCAATATGGCCACTTGCATTACAAATAAAGGCTTCATTCCAATGCATCTTTTTTGCATGCAATGCTGCCATGGCGTAGCATAAATAATTATTTGTTTTTAGATGTGAGAATTGATCAACCGATTTTACAGCATCTTTATAAATTCCTACCTCGAGCCCATTGCTATTGTACCCAATTTTTTCAATAGTTAAAGGGTATGTTTCTATGAGCATATTTGGATGATGATTTTCCGGATCATATAAACCGCCCCTGCCTCTGGCCACAGATAATCGAATCCTACTAAGCTTACTATGCCTATTTTTTTTTAGAATTTTATTTACCTGATCAACCAATGCAGCCGGATGGAGTAATACATGTTTTTCAAATTGAAGTAGTTCCATTGTTTTAAAGAATCGTTCTACATGATAATCCTCCAAAATAATTTTCCCATTCACACATTTCATTGTTTCAAAAAAACCATCACCATATCTGTAAGCCCTACTATCTGACGCTAATATATATTCGCCGTTGGCGAAGAATTTATTATTATACAATACCCATGTTTCCATGAAAGCTATTAGAAACTTTTAAAATGTAAATTCCAAAGTCATTTCCTTTTCACCCCTTTTGAAGTGTAAGATGGTGCTATCTCCCTTATGAAAATGCTGTAGCGTGGTCATATAAGATTGTACATCTACAAATTTATATTCGCCAATTTGTATCAGTACATCACCTGCCTGTAAGCCAATACGTTCAGCTGTTTTGCCTTTACTCACGCCTTCAATGCGCATGCCCGTGCCTGTATAACCATAGTCCGGAAGGACGCCAAGAGTAACCGGCAATTTTACATTTTTTACTTCCGCATCTTTTGTTTGTAAAAAAGGGAATACTCCTTTGCTGTCTGCTTCTTTTATAATGTTTTGAATGAGTTGGATAATTTGAGTTTCGCCTGCATAATTTATTTTTTCTGCATCGTCAGTCGATTTATGATAATCACTGTGGCTATTGGTAAAAAAGAACAGTACCGGTATTTTATTTCTGTAAAAACTCGCATGATCACTCGGTCCTGAACCACTGCTGTCAAATTTTACTTGCAAGTTATTGAGTGGCAGTTTTGAAAATATATTGCTCCAATATGGCGATGTACCATATCCACCAATTGTGAGTTTGCGACTATCTTCATACCTGCCTACCATATCCATATTGATCATATAGTTTGGCTTCATGATGTAGGATGGGTTGGACAGCCAATACTTACTACCCAATAGCCCAAGTTCTTCCCCAGAAAAGGCCATTATGAGGTAGTTGTTATTTTTGGATGTCGATTTTTTTAATAGTCTGGCCAATTCAATAAGTGCGGCAGTGCCACTGGCATTATCATCTGCACCATTGTGAATGCTTCCTGCACCATCTAAACTATTGCCATCTTCACCATACCCTAAATGATCATAGTGAGCGCCAAGAATAATTGTATTGACTGCATTATTATTGATATAACCAACTACATTGTGTGCCGTCCTTTTTTGGTCAACAAGATTTACGGATAGTTCAATATCCAAATAATCTGTTATATCTTTTATAGCGTTGGTCATTCCTTTTTTGGTGATATAAACTACAGGAATATTCAGCATGCCAGCACTATCATATTTATTGAATAAAATATTGTCTGTCAGCTTTCCGCTATTGTAAAGAATGAGTGCTGTTGCGGTTTTGGCAGATTGCTTTGCTTCTTTGAATATAGCATCCATTATGTCAAAATGAGGGTTGTTTTGATTGTCTTCCAGCATATCGTTCACATCCAAAAACCAAGGCTGAGCATCTTCTCTAAGAGAAGGAGAGAGGTTGGAATTAATACTTCCATTTCCAGAAAAAGATAGCGGATAATAATCTTCACCCGGTTGTAGTTGTTTGTCAGCAATTTTAAAAAAGTTATTGGCGGAAGCAAAGGATTTACCTTCATTTATTTCAAAAGCCTGAATAAAACCATTTTTCCCTGCGGGTAATAGTCCATAATTAGTAAAACATTTTTCAATATAGTTCATGGCCAATTGCTCGCCCACTGTACCGCTTCTTCTACCTTCTAATTTATCATCCGCCAAGTAGCTAATATGATTTTGTATATTGGCTTGTATGACTGCATTTTCTTTTGCTATAGCTTTTCGCTCTTTTTTTGTTTGAGCAAATACTGGGCTTATTGAAAAGCAAAACAAGCAACAAAAAAGCAGGCCATTTTTTGAAAACATTTTAATTATATCCATACATTTTATAAAGATGCAAATATTAAACAATGATTTGTAAAGTATGTGTAGCGTGTAGAAAAAGGATGTTATTTTTTAATATTTGAAGTATTTATATCAGTCAATCATTACATGATGTGCTTCACCCGAATTTACTTTGGAGAGGAGAAGAAAACTCTTTTCGCCCTTCGGGCAATGATTACGCACGGCCCATCATTGCGAGTGAAACGAAGCAAAGCAAAAACAAATTGTCAATTGATTAATTTTTTGCCCTTCGAATTCGATCTTTAAACTTGAACTAAATATAGTTTTCTAGTAAGCTGTTTTTTATACTTTTCTACCTGCATCGACTGTTTGCTCTCATCTGCAAAGATGCTAAAATAAGGTTTGAACTTTATATGGTTTGATGTCACTTTAAATGGCTTGCCTTTTTTAATTTAATATTTATGCATATATTTTTTTTGCCATTTTTCACTATCATTTTTTAGCATCTAATCTTTTCTAAAATAGGTACAATATGTATAAAAGTATATTCTTATATCAATGAAATATACGAATCATTAAATCTGATGATTCAATGATTGAAAAGCAGCATCTGTAAATGAAATTTAAAAACTTACTGTAAATGTACTTCCTTTTCCTACCTCACTCTGTACTTGTATAGTACCTCCTAAAGATTCTATTTGATTTTTGATGAGGTATAAACCAATTCCTTTAGCATCTGCATTATCATGAAATACCTGATACATTTTAAAAATACGATCACCATATTTTTCTAAGTCAATTCCTTTTCCATTGTCAGATATAATTAATTGGGTTCTGTTATTTACCATGGTAGTACTGATATGAATCTCTGGAATTCTTTCAGAATGCTTATACTTAATGGCATTACCTATAAGGTTTAATAGAATGCTTTCTAAGGATGCATATATATAAAATAGAGTGGCAGCATTTGTAAAGTTGGTACTGATTTTTGCGTGTGATTTTGAAATGGCTGGCTCTAATATATTCAGTACAAATTTGCATACATCATCAAAATAGAGAACCGTTCGTTCCGGAGAAAAAGAGTTTTTGTTTTTTAGCATTTCATTCAAATGCATCAATGATGTGGAGAGCGATTCTGCCACCTCTTCAATTTTTTGAATACACACTTGTTGATCTTCTTTATCCGTCATTTCATGATAGAGTGCTACTAAACCTTTTATGTTGTTGGAATGACTCCTAAAATTATGCGAAGCAGTATAGGCAAACTGACTCAGCAATTGATTCTGACGACTTAAAAAGTCTATTGTTTGCTGCCATTCAGTTTGTTGTATTTTTTTGTCATTGATGTCTATTACGGCACCTATCATTTTATCGGGTTTGCCCTGTTCATCGAGAATTAGCCTTGCGGTAGCCTCAAACCATCTGTATTGTTTGTTTTTGCAAAGCAGCCTCATTTCAGATACCTCAGATACCCCTCTTAAAATTGGACTACCGTCTTCCTGAATAAAATATTTGATATCGTCTGCATGAAGTAGTTGCTTAATAAAAGTATGATACGAAGCTGTAATTTCTCCGGGTTCGTATCCTAATAATCTGTAATAATTATCACTCCACCATTCTTCTCCAGTATCAATATTCCATACCCATACACCACTTTGTATGTTTTGCAGCAATGCATCTATTAGGTTATTGTCAGACAGTTCTTTCATTACTGTGCCTGTAGATTTAGTTTATATCAGGTTTATGTTTTGGTGTAAAGATATTTGTATAAAACCTATTAATAATTTTTGTTTAGTTTTTAATAATGGATATTTAGACAGATTCAATGGATCTGTCTATTCGCTATTTTTATTTTTTAATATGGGGAAAACAATTTTTGATGGATACATTTTGCTATGATGAATTTGTATGGTACTCGATACAAAATCCTTTTCTGTACAGGTATAAATATTTACAAACTGCTGAGGGTTTCTATCTGAAAGTGGAAACCAACTGCTCTGCACTTGTATCATTAACTTATGTCCCTTTTTAAAACAATGGGCAATGTCTGGCAATTCAAATTTTACTTGCTCCACTTTGCCAGGTGTGAATGCTTCGGGACTTTCAAAACTTTTCCGATATCGACCCCTAAAAATTTCTCCCCTTACCAGCATTTGATAACCACCCATCATCAATGGTGCTTCATCAAAATCGTCTGCTTTGGCTTGATATAGTGTTGCTTCATCTCCTGTTAATTCATCAGGAAATACATCAATTACCTTTACCACAAAATCGGCATCTGTAGTAGAAATGGATACAAATAAATCGGCCAAAACTGGCCCGGTTACGGTATAATCTTCATCTAAAATCGGTGTTTCAAACACCAGTACATCCGGCCTGCGGGATGCAAAACGCTGATCATCCGTCATATAACTGATTGTTCTGGAATGATGCACTTTTTCTGTATAAGGCACGGGCTTAGCAGGATTGCTGATATACTCAGTAAAGCTGCTTTCTTTATTGTCTGCCACTTTGTTTATTTTCCCATTTTCATGGAGGTATAATGAAGTGTTTTCAGAAAGAGCCGGTGGCCATTTTTTAAATTGCTTCCATTCATTGCTACCAGTAATGAAAATGCTTGCTTCGGGCAGTTTGCTGATATCCCCTTTGCCTTTTAAAAAGTAATTAAAGAATGGCACTTCAATATTTTCTTGATAAAATGAACTGGTATTACTACCAAATTTTATATTGCCTAATTGGGTGCCATCATTACTGGCCCATTGACCATGATACCAAGGCCCATCCACAATTTTATTAAAGACCTGTGTTCCATTATTTTGTTCAGCAGCTTTGTAAGCATTCCATGCACCCCAACAGTCTTCCGCATCAAATAATCCACCCACCCATAGCATAGCAGGTTTTAAATTTTTTGTGGCATTGCGAGCATCCCTTGCTTTCCACCAGTCATCATAGTTTGGATGTGCATATAAATCTTTCCAAAACAGTATGCTATCACCAATTTTATTGGCAAGTGCTTTTAAGCTGCCGGTTTCTAAAAAGAATTTATAATTATCCTGAGTGGAGTATTTGTATGAGGCCGGGCCAATAGTTGTAGGTGTGGGCCTTGGTTGACCAAAAGAGGAATAAAAATCGAAACCATCCATAGGGAAGAAAGCACCATTATGATGAAAATCATCACCCATAAACCAATTGGTAACTGGTGCTTGTGGACTTACAGCCACCAATGCAGGATGATTAGAAGCCGCAGCCATAGTGCTATAAAATCCCGGATAGGAAATGCCAAATACTCCCACTTTACCATTGTTTCCTTTTACGTTTTTTATAAGCCAGTCAATGGTATCATAAGTATCGCTGCTTTCGTCTATTTCATTGCCTTGTTTATTAGGATTAAATGGGCGTATGTCCACAAAATTTCCCTCACTCATCCATCTGCCCCGCACATCTTGAGTTACCATTATATAGCCTTCAGATAAGTAGGTTTTATAATAAGATTGTGTAAATCTGAGTGGCATTTTATTAGCTCCATAAGGCGCACAGGAATAGGGTGTTCTTTTCATTAAGAAAGGATGCAATTCAGCATTGGATTTTGGAGCGTAAATAGTTGTGAAGAGTTTTATGCCATCCCGCATAGGAATATACACTTCTTGCTTGGTATAATTATTTACCAACCATGCACTATCAATTTGTGCATAGAGAGAACAAGAGATGATAGAAAAAATTAGTAGAAAAAAATATCTCATATTATAGTTTGAAGGGTCTAAAAATATGTTTTCTATTCCTACTTGCAAAAGTCCAAGATTTTTCATCAAAATGTAGCATTCGATTGTTCAATATTGATTTAGTAGGCAGGAAAAATTATTTGCCCTTCGGGCAATGACTAAAATATTTTGTATAGTATGGTTTTGAATAATAATTTAGCAAAAAATCAGAATTATGAATGTTTTAAAATGCCTCTTTTTTTCTTTGTCAACAGTAATTCTTTCCGGTTGCTATGTAAATGGTGAAAGGATAAAAGGAAATGGAAATATGAGTACAGATACACGAACTGTGAGTTATGCAGATAGGATAGAATCATTAGGAAGTTTTAATGTAGAAATCATTGTAGGCAATACACCCTCGGTACGCATTGAAGGTGAAAGTAATTTGATACCCTACATTCAAACAGAAAATACTGATGGTGTACTGCGTATAAAGGTGAAAAAAGGATATAATATTCAGACAAGCCGGCCCTTAAAGATTTTTGTAACAACACCAAAATTAGAATTGGTAACCTTGGCAGGAAGTGGGGATATAAAAGGCAATGGTAAGTTTACAGGAGCAAGCCAACTTGAAGTAAACATTGCGGGTAGTGGAAATGTTTCCTTAGAGGTAAATACTCCAGAAGTAAAAGCAGATATTGCAGGAAGTGGAGATATTATTTTAGTGGGCGAAACCCGAGATTTATCAGTAGAAATAGCAGGATCCGGAAATTTTGATGGTATGCGCATGATGTCTGAAAATGTAAATATTTCAATAGCAGGTAGCGGAGATGTAAATGTGTTTGCAGATAAAAAACTTGACGTGGACATTGCCGGCATGGGAGATATAAATTATAAAGGGAATGCAGTGGTATCCAAGAGTATAGCAGGATCCGGCAAGATTAGCAAAGTGGATTAATGTGCTTGATAGTGTGAGAAATTGGATGATACCCATTTTGCAAAAAGCACTCATTTCTTTCAATGTAAACTTCATGAAAACAATAGATAGCATGAAGATAATTTTGTAATGTACTCAAAAAAACTATTTTCGGCGTTTCCGGAAAGTTAGCAGGGAATGAAAGAAACTACGATGTCAAAAATTAAGAAGCCAAAACATATAGCGGTAGCAGGTAATATTGGTGCAGGCAAGACTACGCTTACAGAAATGCTGAGCAAACATTATAAATGGATTCCTCAGTTTGAAGATGTAGATCACAATCCATATCTCATGGATTTTTATGAAGACATGCCACGCTGGAGTTTTAACCTACAAATTTATTTTTTAAACAGTAGGCTTACACAGTTGCAAGATATTCAGAATGGTACCGAAACTGTCATACAAGATAGAACCATCTATGAAGATGCAAATATTTTTGCACCAAATCTTCATGATATGGGGTTGATGAGTAAAAGAGATTTTGATAACTACTATAAGTTTTTCCAAACCTTGCAATCCATGATTCAACCACCGGACTTATTGATTTATCTAAAGGCCACAGTGCCAGCCTTAGTGGGTCAGATACAAAAAAGGGGAAGAGAGTATGAAGAAAATATTCGGTTGGATTACTTGAAAAAATTGAATGAATTATACAATCGTTGGATTGAAGGATATAAAGAAGGACCTGTATTGATTATTGATATTGATAAAAATAATTTCCCTGAAAAGGAAGAAGATTTTGGTGAGATATTACACAAAATAGATAGCACACTTTTTGGATTATTTTAATAGGTATATTTCTTGAGGATATTTTGTTCAGCACAAAGATTTTTGTAAGGATAATTAAGAAAGGTTAAAGACCTAATATCTCTTTTAATAGAACATAAATTGCCATAATAATCACAAAGAAACCGAAGCCTTTTTTGAGTCTGGTGCTGTCAATTTTTTTATTGAGTGCAATACCTGCAAACATACCCGAAATGGCTACTGCGCTTACACTTATCAATAATGTCCAATCGTATTGAATATGTGAAAGGTCACCAAGAAAGCCAATTAGCGCATTCAGCGCAATGATTAATAGCGATGTGGCAATTGCTTTTTTTACTTCTAAATGAAAGGTGAAGATTAATGCAGGTATAATCAAAAAGCCACCACCAGCACCCAGAAATCCTGTTACACATCCAATGCCCATAGCAGTAGATATCAATGAAAATGGTTTTACATGATAAATGGTGCCCGGAGGATCAGATGGCATTGGCGCAAGTATCATTTTTAATGCTGCCGAAAGCATCAGTACAGCAAACACCACCATGATCATTAGACTTTTTGTAACATGTATTTCACCCACAGAAAATAGCTGCTCAGGAATAACATGTAAAACATATCGCCTTATAAGCAACACAGTAATAGAAGCAATACCACTAAATAAACAGGCAGTTTTTACATCTACTAATCCAGATAAATAATTTTTTATAGCACCAGACAAACTGGTAAGCCCAACAATAAATAGTGAATAGCCTGTAGCCTCTACGGGGTTGATGTCAAAAAGATAGACCAACACAGGTATCGTGAGTATGGAACCACCTCCACCTATAAGCCCAAGCGAAAGCCCAATAAGGGATGCAGCTAAATAACCCCAGATGTGCATGTGGATATTTCTTTTGTGTGGTGCATGAGTTTAAAGTGGCAAATATGCAGATTTTACGTGTTAAGAATAATATTAATTACTGCCTACAATTATGGATGTATTCATAAAAGATTGTGATAAATTGTATATGCACTAAATTGTTTCTCAAGTTATGCATTTCATAAATTTTGGTTGTGTAAAATCTAATCTACATCCATTCTTTCAGCCCAACTAATGGCAGCAGGGAGTTCAATGTTTGAAAATTCAATATGTATCACACGCCTTTTTTTATTGTTTGTTGTTCTGCTGGAGCTATGTAAAGTCAATGGTTTCATAAGCATAACACCTCCTTGCTTTACAGAACATGTTGTCTCAATTTCATTTTCCCAATTAATGAACTCAGGTCTATAAATTTTCTTTAGGTGAGAATGTTGAATGACCCTTAACGCACCGTTATGTTTATCCGTATCATCTAAGTGAATTCGAACTGTTGTTATATTTTCTAAAATTTCTATTGGTGGCTGTACTGCAAACTGGTCTTGTTTTCTTGTCCATGGTCCATATTTATCTATGTCAATTTTTTTATCCACTGAAATGGTCAAGTCTTGGTGATATGATACATACCAATTTGATGTTTCTGGTTTATCAAAATAGATACTTTTTACTACAAAGCAATTATCACCTACTATTAGTTTGATGAGGTGCTTCAATTTTTCATTAAAAATTAGATCTCTGGTTTCAGGTATTTCTTTTAAGAATTGCCTAATGGCAAAAAGATCATTTGATTTTCTAAATCTTTCATTAGTACGATCAGTATTATTTATAGCTGATAAAATCTGATTTACTTCTTAAATTGAATAAACTGCTTCCACAATTGAAAAGCCATTTTCTAATAACTCTTGCTTAGATTTTGCTATCTCCAACTTGTTAGTTTAAGTTTAATTACTTCTTCCCAAAAGGATTGACTTTCGTTTGATAAGTAAATGGAATATTGATATAAATACCACCTTTTCCCAGTTTAGTATTACCTTTTAATTGTATATCCAATTCTTTTGATAACAAGGCATGTAGGCTGTTTCTAAATAAATTTTTCATGTCAACCTGCATCGTAGAGGGTACTACAAATTCACTTCTTTTATTGATGTGCATAGTAGTATCCAAAAGGTATTTACCCAGAAATTTATTATCTAAAAATACATCGCAATCAATATGCTTTAAATCAACTCCAAAATTATTTGGATTAAAATAAACCAAGTTCATTTTTATAGTGCTTTTACCAAAACCTAAACTATCTATTTTGAAATCACGCATTTCTCGATATTCAAAAGAATCAGGCTTTTTGCAACTAATAAAAACACATATTGCAACAAATACAATACTAATAATTAAAAGATATTTACTTGCTTGTAGCCTCATTTCATCCCTTTTCTTTAATTGCATTATAATACATCAAACACTGATTTTTTTTGAAAAAAATCAGTGTTTTTATTTTAGATTTTATAAGTAACTCAAATTTGTTTTAGCACTCAGTGATAGCAATGTTTCATACATCAATTTTATTGTATTTTCAATATCCGATTTGTGCAGCATTTCTGCAGGAGTGTGCATATACCTCAATGGTATGGAAATGAGCACAGAGGGGCAGCCATCATTGGCATAAGCAAAGCTATCTGTATCCGTGCCGGTGCTTCTACTTACAGTGCGCCATTGTACAGGAATTTTATTTTTTTCAGCAATTACTTTTACCTGGTTCAGCAATTTGTTGTGCACCGCTGGGCCATAAGCAAGAGAAGGGCCTTTGCCGCAGGCAATATCACCTTCAATAATCTTACTAATCATGGGGGTTTGTGTGTCGTGAGTAACGTCTGTAATGATGGCAATATCTGGTTTTATACGCCTGGCAATCATTTCTGCGCCACGCAGACCAATTTCTTCTTGCACCGCATTTACCACATGTAAACTATAGGGTAGTTTCTTTTTATTTTCTCTTAACAGGCGGGCCACTTCTGCAATCATAAAACCACCTATTCTGTTGTCAAAAGCACGTCCTACATAATAATCATAAGCCATTATTTCAAAGCCTTGATCATACGTGACTACAGCCCCAATATGTACACCCAGGGCCTCTGTTTCCTTTCTTGTTCTGCCGCCACAATCCAAAAATAAATTATCAACCTTTGGTTGCGGTTCTTTCATTTCAGGATTGGACAATCGGGTATGAATAGCAGGCCAGCCAAATACCGCTTTTACTGGACCTTTTTCCCCATGTATAATCACTCTTTTTGCAGGTGCCACCTGGTGATCTACACCGCCATTTCTTTTTAAATAAATCAGGCCTTGGTCATTGATATAATTTACAAACCAGCTGATTTCATCTGCATGTGCTTCTATTACCACTTTAAATGCTGCATCCGGATTTTGTACTGCCACGGCTGTGCCGTAAGGGTCAGTATATTGGGTATCCGTATATTGCTTGATATAATCTAACCAAAGCCTTTGTCCACTTACTTCAAAGCCTGTGGGGGAAGCATTGTTGATATAACTTGTAAGAAACTGAATGGAACTGTCAGTAAGCAGTGATTTTGAATTACTTTTCTTTGTTTTTGCCATTAAATCATTTTTTGAAAATTAAAAATCCTATCATATCACAGGCTGCTTTAATAATAAGCATCCCGTCAATTTTTAGTAGATAATAAAAGATAGATTTGTGTTGTAAAAGTGATACAGAAATCCAGAATATCAAACAGGAGGGAATGATTGCTATTATTGACGTCCAGAAATGGGGTTGATAGATATCGGTGTAAAAAAAATCCAATAGCCCATTGATCAATATCAATGGTATGATGATGTAAGCCAGTGTTCTATTCTTGCCCAAGCGTACAACAAATGTCTTTACATTTTTATTGTAGTCATCCTTGTAATCTTTAATATCAAAAAGAATACAAAGGAGACTGATGAAAACAAAATTTCTTACAAAAAGAAATTGCACCTGATTTGTAAGTTCAAATCGAAAAGTAGAAGATGCCAACTGCTTAAAAAAAATGGGATAAAATGTAACTACACATGCCCATACTAGGCCAATGGCAAATGGTTTAAACCACCCGGTATGTCTGAGGCTTAATTTATGAAGCCCACGCATGGGCAATCCATAATAGAATATGGCACCAGCTATTGGAAATGAAATAATAATATATTGCCAGACTGGAATATTTTCGAGCTGATTTCCGTAGTCAAAAAACAATTTTATACTGGTTAAAACTAAAAGGCTACAAAAAAAATATTGTATAGAAAGAATAATTTTTCGATGCGTATAGTACCATGTTGCTCTCCTGTTGTGTGAGGAGGGTGATGTTTGTTGTATATATGCGGAGGAATAAAAAACAACTGTGGCCAAAAACATTAAACAATAAAATAGTAAATTATTATAACTGTAACCCAGTATAAAGATTGTTTGGATGCATAAAATAACTACACAGAGTGCAATGAAATAATTGCCAAATAAAATTGCGGAAATTATTTTCTTAAGCAAGGTAAATATTTTGGCGAAGAAGCTATTTTTATCGTTCTATCAATACTATTTCCGTGGAGCTTATTGTATCACTTACATTGCCGGCACGATCTCTAAGCACAAATCGAAAAACACAAGAATCATTTCTGCCATCACATACAGGATCTTTTATAAGTGGGTAGTCAGAAGCAGGAGAGTAGGAATACCTCACTAACAACTCTCCTTCGGAGAAATCAACTTCCGGGGCGTCTGGTAATTCATAATAACTTTCTGTACTGCTCGCTGCACAATTTCTTACCAATTTTTGAACATAGAGTGCAGTATCCAAAAATTCATCTAATGGGCCAAAAATATCTCCCTCTTTATCAGTAAATTTCAAGGTAAAAGTTATATTTTCTCCCGGTGACCATGTAGTCAAACTTGTTGATATAAACGCTAACTGTGGTCGTGTAGTAAATTCATCTTTCTTGCAGCTCAGAAGAATAACAGCATAAAACAGGGCAATTGCAATTAATTTAGCACGCATATTTTTTATTATCCATTCAAATGTAAACGTTTCGATTTTGCTTTTATGATAAGGCCCAAAATATTTAACGAAATCTTTTTATCCAATATCACCTTTCAAAAAAAAGCATTGCAAATATATGCATACCAATCTCTGCAAAATATGGTGTATAAGGAATGGTCGAGATTAGTATTTCAGCAGCATCAACCCCATCATATTACTGAAATTCCGTTTCTTCCGGTATCCTTTTTTAAAACCCATACTGTGCAATCCACACCGGGTACAAAGCCTACAATCTTTGAAAGTAGCGGCACTACCGGCACGAATACAAGCAGACATTTTGTTCCCGATATTGACTTGTATGAGCAAAGTTTTACAAAAGGATTTGAATTTTTTTATGGCAAACCACAAAAATGGAATCTGCTCTGTTTATTGCCTTCTTATCTGGAAAGAAATAATTCTTCTTTAGTCTATATGGCAGATGTTTTAATGCGCTTATCGGGGAATGATTTTAATGGATTTTTTTTAGATGATTTTGAACAGCAGATCGGAAGAGCGTCGTGTAGG
>ERZ650309.91-NODE-91-length-43271-cov-11.335987_pt1 | contig 43271 bp, 42 predicted proteins | sample MGYA00376245_ERZ650309 | MGnify/ENA primary metagenome ERZ650309 (study PRJEB26733, sample SAMN07839294) | wastewater metagenome | biome: urban; feature: wastewater treatment plant; material: waste water | place: USA: North Carolina | collected 2016-04-26 ... | reverse complement strand
CATACAGTTTTACAATTATAAAAGGAGACATTCAGCAATTGGATATTTAACACCACATCAGAAATATTCTGAGTATAATTAGACGAATAAACTGGCTTTAATAGTCTACAGAAATATGTAATTTTAGCTTAGATCATTACATCTCTTATGAATTAAAAAACCTACAGGTAGAATGCTCTAAGCTAGCGTGGTGCAGCCATATCAGCTATATTAAGCTACCGCAAGGATATGTATATTTAGTTGCTGTTGTCGATATTTAAAACTACATTAACAGACATACATAAGCCAAGAACATCTGTAAAATAAAATTATACAGATATAGATAAATCAACTCAATAAAGATCAATCATAAAGATATTTCACTAAATTAATCAACTATAACATTAAAAATAAAGTTTACAAAATTACTTGACAAGCAAATTACACGGTGCTAGAATCCACTCTTCCTTATTTTAATGGATATTGTTTTAACAATATTTATAATTATGAAAAATTTTAATCTAAATTTTTATGCTAATAAATTAATAACTTATGATGCAAACCACGCCATAAATAGTGATTTAAGCATTTTAAATACAACATTACTCAGACTTCCTACCGCACTCCGACCAAACACCTAAGTTCAAATACACATAATATCAAAACATATTAAATATAATAAGCTTATATATTGCCAGACTGTACATATTCAATTATCTAATGATCATACAATTGATATAAAATAAAGATTAAAAACCAATTAGAATTTATTTTTAAACAATTACTAGTTATATAGTCAATTAATTTGTCCAAAATCATATGTAATATTTAAGGCTTCTCTTTTTTAACTTTAGAATGTAATCAAAAAATGAAAAAGCAACAATTACGTCTTCTTGACAAGAAATTATTATTACCAGCCATGATGGACAGCTTTAAAAAGCTTAATCCAGTTACGCAGGCTAAAAACCCAGTTATGTTTGTAGTTTATATCGGTAGTATCTTAACCAGCATACTCGTAATTTACTCAGCAATGGGTCATCAAGCTGGTGGTTCAACTAATTTTATTCTTAATATTGCAATCTGGTTATGGTTTACTTTATTATTTGCCAATTTCGCTGAAGGACTTGCGGAAGGTCGTTCTAAGGCACAGGCCGATAGTCTTAAAAGCGCTAAAAAAGATGTCCAAGCAAAGAAATTATCTAATGCCAAATCCCGTGATAGCATCACTACAGTGTCAAGTAGCACACTTCGTAAAGGTGATATTGTTCTAGTTGAAGCTGGAGATAACGTTCCTTGTGATGGTGAAATTATTGAAGGTTGTGCAGCAGTTGACGAAAGTTCCATCACCGGTGAATCAGCGCCCGTAATTCGTGAATCTGGCGGAGATTTCTGCTCAGTAACTGGTGGTACCAAAGTTTTATCTGACTGGATCATTATCCAAATTTCGGTAAATCCAGGTGAATCATTCTTGGACCGCATGATCAATATGATCGAAGGTGCTAAACGCCAAAAGACACCGAATGAAATTGCACTATCAATTTTACTTACCGCATTGACTATCATTTTCTTATTAGTTTCAGTAACACTGCTACCAATGTCAATTTATAGCGTTAATGCTAACCATACTGGTGAACCAATTAATATTACAGAATTAGTTGCGCTAGTAGTATGTTTAATTCCAACTACCATTGGTGGACTTTTATCTGCAATCGGTGTAGCTGGTATGGGTCGTATGATGGATGCGAATGTAATTGCTACCTCTGGACGCGCAATTGAAGCGGCTGGTGATGTGGATGTTTTATTACTCGATAAAACTGGTACGATTACTTATGGTAATCGTCAAGCTAGTGCATTTTATGCTGTAAAAGGTGCTGATGAAAATGAATTAGCTGAAATAGCATTGCTTTCATCACTTTCTGATGAAACTCCAGAAGGTAAAAGTATCGTTGTGCTTGCACGCAAAAATTACTCGATCGATGAAAAACATATTGAGCATGACAAAATTGAATTTCTACCATTCAGTGCACAAACTCGGATGTCAGGAATTAATTATCATAATCACCAAATCCGTAAAGGTGCATCAGATTCAATTCGAAAATTAATGGCACAACTCGAAGGTGGAGTTTACCCTGAGGACACTCAAGGAATTGTTGATATGGTGGCATCACGTGGTTCAACTCCATTAGTTGTAGCTAAAGATAATCGCATCCTTGGTATCATCGAACTTAAGGATGTGGTTAAAGAAGGTATCAAAGAGAAATTTAATGAATTACGTGGGATGGGTATTAAAACTATCATGATCACGGGTGATAATCGCCTGACGGCTGCTGCAATTGCAACTGAAGCAGGAGTTGATGATTTTCTTGCCGAAGCAACACCAGAAGATAAACTGGCGATTATCCGTGAACACCAAGCTAGTGGTCACTTAGTTGCCATGACTGGAGATGGTACCAACGATGCACCAGCGCTGGCGCAAGCTGACGTTGCCGTAGCGATGAATAGTGGTACTCAAGCCGCTAAAGAAGCTGCAAACATGGTAGATTTGGACTCATCGCCAACCAAATTAATTGAAGTGGTTAAAATTGGTAAACAAATGCTAATGACCCGTGGTTCATTAACTACATTCAGTATTGCCAATGACATTGCTAAATATTTTGCAATTATTCCAGCTACGTTTGCTGGTACTTACCCAGTACTAGATCATTTAGATATTATGCGCTTGGCAACACCAACTTCAGCAATTTTATCTGCGGTAATTTTTAATGCCTTAGTAATTATTGGTTTAATTCCACTTGCTTTAAAAGGTGTAAAATTTGCACCAATGTCCGCAAGTAAAATGTTACGCCGCAATTTCTTAATTTATGGTGTTGGTGGTGTGATTATTCCATTTATTGGAATTAAAGCTATCGATATGGTTTTGCAACTTTTGCATTTAGTTTAGGATTAATATAATGAAATATATACGTCAATCGCTTATTGCGCTGGTAATTTTTACCATCTTAACTGGGGTAATTTATCCACTCTTTATTTATGGTGTTGGTCAAGTTTTCTTTCGCGAACAGGCTAATGGTAGCTTAATTGAAAAAGATGGCCACCTAATTGGTTCAAGTCTAATTGGTCAACAATTTAGCCAAAACAAATACTTTTGGTCACGCCCATCAGGAACATCTGGTAGCAGCTATAATGGCTTAGCTTCTGGTCCAGAAAATCTGGGTCCATTAAACCCACAATTAGTTACTGAAACACAAGCTCGAGTAAAAACTTTAGAGCTAACTAATCCAGAGCATAAGGCTATTCCAATTGATTTGGTTACCTCTTCAGGAAGTGGTTTAGACCCAGAAATTAGTCTAGCTGCAGCTGAATTCCAAATTCAACGTATCGCACCAGCTCGTAATTTGGCACCAGCACAAATTCAAAAATTGATTGATCAATTAGCACAATATCCAATATTAGGTGGTATGATTGGTGAAGCACGAATCAATGTATTAAACCTTAATTTAGCTCTTGATCAATTGAGCTTAACAACAGCGGAGAAAAAATAATGGAATGGTTATATATTACAACAGGCATTATTGCCTTGGGCCTATTTGTCTATTTATTTGTTGCCTTATTTACCCCAGAGAAATTTTAATTTAATCGAGAACAATATGAATTTAGCTTACTCTAATTTAGCTTTTTACCTAATTATCCTAACTTTGTTAGCGCTGGCATTAGGTAAATATATGGCACTAGTATTTCAAAACAAAATCACTTTTTTGGGATGTATTGAACGTCCAATTTATAAAATGTTGTCTACACATGAAGACGAACAGCAAAATTGGAAACAATATGCATTAAGTGTAATGATGTTTAATATAATCGGTATCCTAGTATTATTTGTAATGCAAATGTACCAAAAAGGTTTACCGCTAAACCCGCAACATTTAGATAATTTAAGCTGGGATTTGGCATTAAATACTGCAATTAGCTTTGTTGGTAATACCAATTGGCAATCTTATGCTGGTGAAACTACCATGAGTTATTTCACTCAAATGGCTGGTTTAGCTGTGCAAAACTTTGTTTCTGCGGCAACTGGTATTGCTGTAGTAGTTGCTTTAATCCGTGGTTTTGGTAGCGCAACTAAAGGTGGTATTGGTAATTTTTGGTCCGATTTGACTAAATCTACTTTATATATTTTATTACCATTATCAATTATTTTTGGTATTGCACTATTAGCTCAAGGCGTGCCACAAAATTTTAATAACTATGCAACGGTACAAGTTCTAGATCCACAAACAGTTAGTCAAACCATTAATGGTAAAACAACCACTCAAGTTATTGATCAACAAATTTTACCAATGGGACCGATTGCTTCGCAAGAATCAATTAAAATGCTTGGTACCAACGGTGGTGGATTTTTTAATGCAAATTCTGCACACCCATATGAAAATCCAAATACCATTAGTAATTTCATTGAAATGTTAGCAATTTTACTGATTCCTGCAGCCCTGTGTTTTAGCTTTGGTACTTTAGTTAAAGATAAAAAGCAAGGTTACACAATTTTCATTGCCATGACCATAATGTTTGTATTTTTTAGTATAATTTTATTAAATGCAGAAATGCACGGTAATCCCCTATTTAATCCACTACATGTCGATCAACTCCACAGTGCATTACAAAGTGGTGGAAATATGGAAGGTAAAGAAACTCGCTTTGGAATCTTAGGATCTGGATTATTTGCAGCAGTTACAACCGCAGCATCTTGTGGTGCAGTTAATGCAGCTCACGATTCATTATTACCAATGGGGGGATTTGTACCTTTATTTTTAATGCAACTTTCAGAAGTCGTTTACGGTGGTGTTGGTAGCGGTTTATACGGAATCTTGATTTTTGCAATCTTAGCCGTGTTTATTTGCGGTCTAATGATTGGACGTACTCCAGAGTACTTAGGTAAAAAAATCGAAGCATTTGAAATGAAGATGACGGCATTAGTAATCCTAATTATACCAATAATTGTATTGCTAGGAACAGCCGTGTCGTTGGTCACTACTCAAGGTCTGGCTGGAATTAGCAATCCATCTGCACATGGCTTATCTGAAGTTTTGTATGCATTTACTTCTGCAGCAAATAACAATGGTAGTGCTTTTGGTGGACTAAATGCTAATACACCGTACTATAATTTAATGCTTGGTGCCACAATCTTCTTAGGTAGATTTGGAGTTATTGTGCCAGTTTTAGCAATTGCTGGCAGTCTTACAACCAAAAGCAAATTACCCGTTACCTCTGGTACTATGCCGACTACTGGTATGTTATTTATTGCAATTTTAATTGGAATCGTTATTGTTGAAAGTGCATTAACTTATGTACCTGCACTAGCACTAGGTCCAGTTGTGGAGCAATTACAATTATTTAAATAATTTCCACAAATAGATAATTTATTAACCATATAAAAAACACCTCGCGATGAGGTGTTTTTTTATATCAATCTACTGGAACTCCAAATTATAAGGTTTTCTGATAATGTAATACAGTGGGAAATGGATTATAAAACTTATGTAATAAAGATTTCCACTTTTGGTACTCTAAAGATTGTCTAAATCCAACCGTATGATCTTCAAGCTTTTCCCACCAAACAAGTAACACATATTTATTTGCATCTTCCAAACATTGCTGTAACTCATGCCGAATAAACCAGGTATTGAAGCAATTATAGGACAAGCTAATTTAAAAGCCTGCTCAAACTCAAGATTCTCACCAGCTATCACATCAAGCGTATCAATTTCCAAAATTGATGCATCATTAATTGGGCGCAACAGCAGATTAGTTTCATTCATAAGCTATGCCTTCTTTACTAAAATACCAGGTTTTGATGTTAATTTATTTCATCCCAAATGCAAATGAAATTACGCACTAAATAGATACGTGATTTCATTTTATTAAAAATAATTAAATTAATTAAAACCCTTTGAATGGATATTTTTTATACATCTCAGCGGTCAATTTATCATAATCAGCATTATCAAATTTTAGCTTAACATTATGCGTTTGATTATAATGAGTTTCTAATTGACCACGCAATTTATCATTTAATTCCAAGGCTTGCGCCACAGCGTGAGCAGTGAACTTATCAATTACTTTAGCATCATGCGTTTTGGCATATTCTTTTTCCATCACAAGTTGCTGCGAATTAATTTTTTGCTGTAATTTATCAAATGCATCACGGACAATTGGTTGATTATGTTTAAAATCTAACAACACTAAAGTTTGCAATTTACGGAAGCGCCAGAACGCAGATTTATCATCAGCCTTATCATCGCCAATTACATATCCGTCTGGAACTTTGGTCATGCCGACATAAAATGGCACATAAATGGATGAAGAAGGCATTCCCAACGCAATATATTCAACTATTGCTAAAGAACTTTCATGATTGTTTGTCATCACGGTAATATGAGAGTTGCTCGAGCGAAACACTGAAATCGCACGATACGTAATTGACTCAGTTGCATATGGATTATAACTTGTGCCTTGGAAATAATTTTCCAAACCACTTTCGACATCTTGCAATGATAATTTATGTGTTGGCGTCAAAAAAGTTGGAAAATTGCCAGATTCAAAACCACTCATTGAACGCTGACTATATTGATTTTGCAAGGTCGCAATGCGGTAATAATTATAGTTAATATCATTTTCCAAATTACCAGTTTGCTGATTAATCACTCGCTGATAAGTTTTACGGAAATCAAACTCCTGACCATCATATTGCGCAAACTTATGTTCAACTGCAAAACTAATTACATCTGGTGAACCTTTAAATCCTGATTCAAATTTACCATCTTTCATACCAATTTGCTGAATGCGTCCTTGATTAGCCGAAACAAAATATGCATCATCTGGAATCTTTACTGCCACCCAATGATGACCACTCCCAGTTTCAAGGTACCAAGCTTCATTTTTATCAGCCAGTACTACCCCAAAACCTTCAGATACACCACGTGAAGTAATAATCTCACCCAAAATATCCGCTGCTTGGCTAGCTGTTTTGGCCTGACTAATAATAGGTTTAACTAAATCAAATTCACCAAGACCAGACTCAACAAATGGATCATATTGTAAAGCCGTTTTATTACTAGTAATTGTTTCAGTTGCAGAAATAGCTACACCATTTTGATTCATCGCAACTTGTAGCATACCATCATGTGACTCGGTATCATAATATGGTAACGCAATAAAACGTGCGCTATTTGCTGTCGCAGAGTAAATTTTCAGATGTTTTGCCCGAGCAGGACTTTTAGTATCTGAATTACGCCCAAATATAATTTGCCCAGTTGTTGAAGCATTTTTCCCAACCACAATCGTTGTACACGCAAAACTAACTGGAATCAATAATGTTGCCAAAATTCCTATAAGTGCTTTTTTATTCAAAGAAAATTCCTCCTAAATAACTTTTATACTAATTAACCAATTATTACATTTTATACATGCTATTTATACACATTAACAAAAGCTTTTGCAAGCTTGATCTAAATTATTTAGCAGTAACCCGAGGATGACTCTCATTAAGTTTATATGTATAACTTAATTTAAGTTTTGAGTCATTTTTAGCAAATTCCTCAACCACAATCCGCGTTGCATCAGCAATAATTTTATCGTTAGCCTTAGCATTTGATTTACCCTGAGTAAAATACACCGCTAATACAATTGGCTCAGCTCCAGTTGGCCAAATCACGCCAACATCGTTGGTACTGCCATATTTACCTGTCCCAGTTTTATCACCAATTAGCCAATCTTTAGGCACCCCAGCGCTAATCCGTAACTTGCCAGTAGTATTGTTCTTTAACCAATCTTGTAATTTTTGCCGCTGCACTGGCTCCAAAGCAGTTCCTAAAACCAAATTTTGCAAACTATTTTGCATCGCAAGCGGTGTAGTTGTATCGCGTTTATCGCCAGGAATCGCTGAATTTAATTCTGGCTCTTTACGATCCAAACGAAATGAGTTATCACCAATACTGCGCGCATATGCCGTAACCGCCCGTGGACCACCAAGCTGCTTAAGTAACATATTCATTGCCACATTATCACTATAATTTAGGGCAGCTTGACACATTTCTCCAACCGTCATACCAGTTGCCAGATGCTCTTTAGCAATTGGCGCATAACCATTACTATTTAAATCATCTTGCGTATAATGCAGATTAGTTGCAAGCAGTTTAGGATCAGCACTGCTTTTATTTAAAATAGCTGCAGCAACCATAAACTTACTCGTGCTACACATCGGAAATCGTTCTTCACTGCGATATTGAATCCGTTGATTATTCGCAGTATTAATTGCTGCAACGCCAAGTCTTCCGCCATTTAACTTCTCTAATTGAGCCAATTTCTGCTGTGCGCCACTCAATTTACTTTGCGTACCTGACTCCGACACACTACTTGCATTTGCAAATGAAATAATTACTGCCGACAAACACAATAATTGCTTAAATTTATTCAAAAACATTCAATGATACCTAGAAATTTATTAAACTCATAAAACACCTTTAGTTGACGGCAAATCATTGCTAGTAATTGCAATTGCCTGATGCAGTGCCTTAGCAAAAGCTTTAAATAACCCTTCAACTTGATGATGCGCATTTTCACCAGTTACTTTCAAATGAATTGCTGCCTCGAGTTGATCAGCTAAACTTAAAAAGAAATGTTGTACCATTTCAACAGGAAAATCTGCAATCATTGGCGTAACAAAATTGGCTTCATAAACTAACACACCACGCCCGCTTAAATCAATATTCGCACTAGCAAGACTTTCATCCATCGGAACACTAAAGCCATAACGATTAATCCCACGTTTATTGCCAAGAGCTTGTTTTAAAGCTTGACCAAGTGTAATTGCGACATCTTCCACCGTATGATGATAATCAATATGCGTATCACCAGTAGCAACTATTTTCAGGCTAAATCCACCATGTTTACCAAGCTGTTCAAGCATATGATCAAAAAATCCAATTCCAGTTTTAATTGAAACTGGTGCTGTTTGATCCAAATTAATTTCAACTACAATTTTAGTTTCATTAGTATTACGTACCACAGTTGCCGTACGTTCAATTTTACCAACCTCAGCAGCTACCCCAAATGCAGCTAATAACAAATCATTCTCAACAGGACTTGCAATTGTAATGCGCAAAGTATTGGCTATATCTTTATGCCGATTACGCACAATGATTCCTTTAGCCAATAACTCACGGTAAGTTTTGGCAGCATCCGCAACTTGAATTAACAAAAAGTTCGCATCGCTAGGATAAACCGTAATTCCTGCAACCGCTTGTAAAGCTTTAAAAACTCGCTCACGTTCAACTTTGAGTGTATCAATTCGTTGCTGCGCCAAATAAAGCCCATGTGGTGCTAAAGTTTGCATTGCAACCCGAATACAAGGCTCAGCAAGTGGATAAGGTGCCATCACTTTACGCATTAATTCAATGATTGCTGGCTCAGCTAAAATACTTCCAAGGCGCACTCCAGCAAAAGCAAACGCTTTAGACATTGTTTTCATCACCACCAAATTACTATATTTTGCCATCAGTTCAATTGCGGATGGAATCGCGCTAAACTCTAAATAGGCTTCATCAATCGCGATGACCGTTTCAGGCAAAGCTTGCAAAACATATTCAATTTGCGCCAAGTTTAACGAACTACCAGTTGGATTATTTGGCGTACACAAAAATACAATCTTGGTGTGCGCATCACATAAACCAATCAAATCATCTAAGTTTATCGCAAATTCTGGTGCAACGCCAATCGATAATTCACGGGTTTCGATACCATGAATATCCGCAGCAACTTTGTAATATGAAAATGTCGGTTTAGTAGTTACAATATTATCTTTATATGCAGTGCAAAACACACGAATCAATAATTCAATTCCCTCATCCATACCGCGTCCGACAAAGATTTGCTCAAATTTCACGCCATAAAAAGTTGCTAGGCGACTTAGTAAATTAACTGGCTGCGGCTCTGGATAACGATTAACTAAGCTCATCTCAGGAGTTTGCGGGTATGGAGCCCAAGGGTTTTCATTTGCATCAAGAGCAATTAGGCCACTTGAATCAGCCAATTCCGAACGAGCAGAAACATAAGGAGCTAACTTCAAAATCTCAGAACGAACTTTCTTTTCTAACCATTGCATATATTTTTCTTTCTTCTATCTGAACTATTTGTCTTTAAAAATTAATTACTAATACCAATTACAGATAATTAAATCTACTATTCACATATAGTGACTTAATTTATTTCATACTTGTTCACATTCAAATAAGCTCAACTCATTGAAACTCTCAAAGCTACTGTAATCATCAAATTAACAAATAAGTTATTTTACAACTGGCAACCCATTTGCATTTAGAGAGTAACCACTAGGTTTTTGAGTTGTATAAATAATATCTGTACGACGATTTTTTGCTCGACCATCGTCACTCGCATTAGAAAACTTCTCTACCAACTTACCATTTGAAATTGCCTCAATTTGCTTAATATTAGCACCTTTTGCAATCAAAGATTTTTTCACCGCATCCGCACGTCTTTGACCCAAAGCCAAATTATATTCTATCGAACCAGTATCATCTGTATTTCCTGAAACTCTAACCATTGCGGCAGTATGGCTTGCTAAGTAATTAGCATTAAATCCAATTACCGAAGCATATTGATCATCTACATTATATTGATCCACACCAAAATAAACCGAATTAGTTGCATGATCGTCATTCAAATTATTACCGTTAGCATTGATTGTTGCACTATCCGCATCATTATTTGAACTATACACATTCGTTGACTCAACTGGCGTATTCGAAGTAGTTGCTTGATTAGACCCAGCAGCCTGATTACTTGCACATGCCATAAGCGATAAACTCAAGATACTAATTGCTAAAAGTTTCTTCTTCATAATAAACCCCTTTAATAAAAATTAACTTTCTTTTAATCCACATTAATTATAAAAACTACAGATATTACTAAATACCATTTTTGCGCATCATTATAATTTAAATAGAAGACCCTTAACCTAATCTACTTTGTATCAACTAAGTATAAAATATTAGTTTGAATTGAATTACGATAATTTCTTTCACTTAGTAGACTTGGAATAAATTTTTGCATTTCAACACCAGTATAATTCGCAACTTCTTTAGCCGCAGATGGCAAATTTTGTCGTGGCAAATTACTGTTAACTAATAAATAATAGCTATTTACTGGAATATCCGCTAGAGCACTTACCGCATAAACTGAATGGTTGCTATGAAATTCTAAATTATTTATTACCCCATTTAAATTTAAGCCATAGATTGGTAATTTATTTGAGGTAGCGTTCACCAATTTAGCAACATTATAACCAATATCATAACGTTGATAAATAACGCCGTTCACCAGCATAATAAATATATATGTAGAACTTATTGCTAAATTAGGCCACAATAAGCATTTTTGCAAATAATTTTGCCGCCGCGAAAATTTAATTATACTCCATAATATACCTAGTGGAACTAACATCAAAAAACTATAGACACTCAGTTTAAAAATAAACCCGATCAATATACTGGTTAAAATCGCCAATAACCCTGCAACCCCTACTTGCACATGCGCCAAACTACTCATCTGATCTCGGTTAGACCATAAATAATTAGCGCACAGAATTGCTGCAAATGGCATAATTATATTTGTATAATGATCTAATTGAAATTTTGTGGCGCTAAATAAAATAAAGGTTAGCCAAAAACTTGTATGTAAATAAATCACCACGCCACGCTCATCTACGCTATACAACTTAAATCTACGTAAGCTCTGGTACGCACTACTAATAAAAATTAGGCTCCACGGTAAAAAAGCCCATAAAAATGTATGCACAAAGAAAAATGGATTACCATGCGTATTAACAATTGGACCACTGTTAAAAAACCTACCAAACTGGCTCCCCCAAAAGTACCAAGCCAGACCAGAAATATGTGTTTGCCCAAATACAACCTTATCTGGATGTGCATCAAATTGTAAATATAAGCATACGAATTCAGGTAAGGCACAGAGTAAACTCAACAAATACGCCAATAGCCATTTGGGACTAATTACACGCCAGTAGTTCTTAGCATAAATCCAACTTGCTAACACGCCGCTAAAAATAGTAATTACAACAAATAATCCTTTAGTCATTAATGCTAGACCAGTAAAAAAGCTCGCTAACAATAAAGCTTTAATCTGACTACTGCGATCATAAATCAACCAATAATAACATGCTGGCATAATTTCACCAAGCAAATACGCCTCAGCACGAATATCCATAGCAGACAACATTAAATGCAAGCTGGTAAGATAAATTAACGCAGCAATTAATCCAGTTGCTTGGTCATAAAAAATTTTGCCAAGCTTATAGGTATAGACTGTACCAATTAAATTAAACACAAAACCAGGTAAAACATACGCAAATGCGCTAATACCAAATAATTTAAACGACATTGCAGCTAACCAAAACGGCAAATGCGGTTTATCTAACCAATCTTGGCCTGCATAGTATAAATCAACCCAGTTATGCGAGCTCACCATAGTTTTACTAATTACCGCATAAAAATAGGCATCATTACTATTTAGTACAGGTGAAAATAACCCTAACCCATTAACTACAATTGCCAATAGAATTAAGCACCACATGTATCGATTAAATGATATACGGTTACTCATACATCAAGAAATGAAATAATTTGCCAGTTATTTTCCTCAGCAATTTGACGTAATTTAGGGTCTGGATCAACGGCAATTGGCATGTCAACTTGCTCTAAAAGTGGCAAATCATTATGAGAATCGGAGTAAAATGTATATTCTAGTGGATTATTGCCGCTTCTTACCAACCAATCTTCCAAATGAATTAACTTGCCACGTCCCATGCATGGTGCTAACTCAACCTTACCAGTGTAGTTACCAGCAGCATCAACCTCACCTCTCCCAGCAATCAAATGATCCATGGCAAAAAACTCTGCAACAGGTCGGGCAATCTCGTCAACTGTAGCTGTAATCATCAATAAATAGTCACCATTATCACGATGTTTAGCAACTGCTTGCAATGCTTTTGGTGTAATCAATGGTCTAATTCGTTCTGCAAAAAACACTTGCAGTAAATCTTTACGCTTTTCTACACCTAAACTTTGTAAAACCCCTAATTCAAAAGCATATGCCGCTTCAATATCTAAATTACCAGCATGATAATCAAGCAGAAATTTTGCACGCTCTGCTGATTTTTCCGAACTAATTAGTCCTTTATCAAGTAAAAACTCTGCCCATAAGCTGCCAGTATCGGCAGGAACCAAAGTATGATCCATATCAAATAATGCCAAGTGCATCTTATTTCCCATTCATAAAATCCCTGATTTTTAATCGTGCTAACTATATATTTATTAATTCTAAAATACAACTCTTAATCTAATTTAGCAAACATTTTTATCCAACTAGACTTAAAAACTAACTGAGCCATCTACAAATAGACAGCCCAGCAAATTTAACATGTTACAATCAATTTAGAGCCAAAATAAAACTAAATTAATCAACGATAAATATACTATTCAAATTGTTGCAAAAATTTTAATTCATCAGCAAAGCCACCTTTAACTTTGACCCAAACTTCCAAATGAACCTTAGTTCCAAACATTTTTTCCATGTCTAAACGCGACTCAGTAGAAATTTTCTTCAGCTTCTCACCACCTTTACCAATTACCATCGGTTTTTGATTATCCCGATCAACGATAATTGTTGCAAAAACTCGAGTTAATTTAGGCTTTTCTTCAAAACTATCAATTTCTACCATTAAATTATAAGGCAGCTCTTCACCCAATGAACGAAAGAGCTTTTCACGAATAATCTCACTTGCCATAAATTTGCTACTTTTATCAGTCAACTGATCTTCAGGATACAAAAACACACTTTCAGGTAAACATTCGCGAGCTGCATCTAATAATAAATCCAAACCCTGATCATGTTTAGCAGAAACACTTAAAACATATTTAAATGGATACTTGCTGCTAACTTCAGCGATAAATCGATCTAGCTCAAGGCTAATTTTTAACTTATCGCGTTTATTCACAACCAACATAACATTTGCATCAGCAGGCAATAAATTTAACACAGCTTCATCGCCAGCATTAAAACTACCAGCTTCAACCACATAAATAATCGCATCCACATTAGTCAAGCTATTCACAACACTTTGATTCAAAGCAGTGTTAAATTTATTAACATATAATTTCTGAAATCCTGGTGTATCCACAAATAAATATTGAGTGTCTGCAAGAGTATAAACTCCTGTTACTTTGTGACGTGTAGTTTGTGGCTTACGTGACGTAATGCTAATTTTTTGGCCAATCAAGTGGTTCATCAAAGTAGATTTACCAACGTTAGGTCGCCCGACAATGGCAACGAAGCCACAATAAGTTTGTTCAGTCATTATATTGATTTTCTTCCAACATTACTAATAAGTTTTGTGCTGCATTTTGGCTGGCTTGTTTTTTACCCTTGCCCTCACCAAAAGCATGTAAATTTAATTCTTCGATACTACACTTAATTCTAAATAACATATCATGCTCTGGACCAGTCAAAAGTACTATTTCATAACGTGGCAAATGATAGCGCTTAGCCTGAATATATTCTTGTAACTGTGTCTTAAAATCGCGCGTTCGAATACCTTGCTCTTCTCGCAATGGGTAATAAAATAATCTCTCAATCACCTTACGCGTCTTTTCTGCATTACTATCCAAGGAAATTGAGGCAAAAATAGCTTCCAAGGTATCGGCTAAAATCGATGGGCGTGAACGACCACCACTTTTTAACTCACCATCACCAAGAAAAATATAGCGACCAAGATTAAGCTGGTCAGCAATTTCAACCAAACCATCCTGATTCACCAACCCAGCACGCATTTTAGACAACTCACCCTCAGATAACTCAGGATAAAGCTGATATAAATTAAGTGCAATTACATAATCCAAAATCCCATCGCCAAGAAATTCTAAGCGTTCATTATTCGGTCGCCCATAACTACGATGAGTTAAGGCCTGCCGTAATAGACTTGGATCATGAAACTCATAACCCAATACTTCTTGTAAATCTAAGTAATTAGCCATTATTCAATCTTTGTTCCAATACGTGATAAATCACGGAAATTCATCCATACATAAATGGCTTTACCCAATATTGCCTGCTCTGGTGCAAACCCCCAATAACGACTGTCTAAGCTATTATCGCGATTATCACCCATCATGAAATATTTCCCTGCAGGAACATGACAAGTAAATCCTTCGTCATTATATTGGCAATTTTCTTTACCTGGAAAATTTTGTACCATTTCACTAATCACCGGTGGCAATTGATCATAAGTAATAATCGGATGAACAACTCCAGTCAAATTTTCTAACCAACGCTGATTATGAATTAAAACATCACCATTTGGACCAGCCTCAGAATAATCATAAGATCCATCACTCGTATAGGTTAAAGTTTTACCATTAATCCGTAGACGTTTATCAATATAACTTACCGTATCACCAGGTACACCAACTACCCGTTTAATTAAATCTCGATTCGGCTTAGTTTGATCTTCAAAAACAACGATATCACCGCGTTGAACTTGATGCACTGGAATAATAACCTTATTCGTTAACGGCATACGAATCCCGTAGTCATATTTACTCACCAGAATAAAATCACCAACCGTCAAATCAGGACGCATAGAGCTACTTGGAATCTGATAAGCCTCAAATAGAAACGAACGCAATACCCAGACAGCTAACACTACAGGAAAAAACTCTCGCGAATAATGTACATAATGCGGCTTAAGTTGATCCTTGGTACGGTGTTTACTCCAAACTAATTTGTCAATTAATAGAACAACACCACTAATTATTATAAATACTAATAATACAGTTGCAAAGTCGGTAAACTCTGATACAACACCTACGCAACCAAGAATAAATAACAAGTAGCCATTCTCCATAGCCTTACTTTTATTATTACCACGTGCACGCCAAATCATAACTGAGCCAATTACTATCGCAATAATGCCCAAATAAAACCATTTAGATAGCCCTTGAGCTTCCATAACTTCCCTTTACTAGTGCTTAAATACTACAATTAAAGTCCATAAAATGAATCTTCAACCTTTAATTATATCATAACAGATAGCTACAATCCATTGTATTTGCTATATTTCAATGGTGCAGCACATGGTATAACATGATTTTAATTACCTGCCTGGATTAAGTATAATCCATGCTTTATAAACATACTTACATTAAAATTGTAACTAGATGTATTAAATTTTACACTAAGGCCACATTTCACATAAAGCAAAATAATTAACGATTAATTACGCATCAAAATCTCTTGGAATTAAGCAAAATTAGTTAGATAAATTGTATTTCTAGCAATAAAAAATGCCGTAATAAAATTATTACGGCATTTTCTAAATGAATTAAATTATTTCAATTTAATTTCTACATCCACACCAGCAGGTAAGTCTAACTTCATCAAAGCATCAATAGTTTTGTCTGAAGGTTCAACGATTTCCATAACACGTAAATGTGTACGAATTTCCATTTGGTCACGTGAAGTTTTATTCACGTGTGGCGAACGTAATAAATCGAAACGTTCCATTTTAGTCGGCAAAGGAATTGGACCTTTAACCATAGCACCAGTACGCTTAGCCGTTTCAACGATTTCTTCAGCTGAACGATCGATAAGGATATGATCATAAGCTTTTAAACGGATACGGATATTTTGTCTTTGTTGAGTCATTTCTTGAATCCTTTATATATTAAGCAACGATTTTCGAAACTACACCAGCACCTACAGTACGACCACCCTCACGGATAGCGAAACGTAAGCCTTCTTCCATCGCGATTGGAGCGATTAACTCTACATTGATACGTACATTATCACCAGGCATAACCATTTCAACGCCTTCTGGCAATGTTACCGCACCAGTTACATCCGTTGTACGGAAGTAGAATTGTGGACGATAGTTTGCAAAGAATGGTGTATGACGACCACCCTCAACTTTGCTTAATACATACACTTCAGCTTCGAACTTGGTATGTGGTTTGATTGAACCTGGTTTTGCCAAAACTTGACCACGTTCAACGTCTTCACGTTTAGTTCCACGAAGTAACAATCCAACGTTATCACCAGCTTGACCTTGATCCAATAATTTACGGAACATTTCAACACCAGTACAAGTTGATTTTTGAACTTCACGAATACCAACGATTTCGATCTCTTCACCAATTTTGATCATACCACGTTCAATACGACCTGTAACTACAGTACCACGACCTGAAATTGAGAATACATCTTCCACAGGCATCAAGAACGTACCATCTACTGCACGTTGTGGCTCAGGAATCCAAGCATCTAGAGCATCAGCTAATCTGAAAATCGCTGGCTCGCCGTATTGACCTTGGTCGCCCTCTAAAGCTTTCAAAGCTGAACCACGTACGATTGGAGTATCGTCACCAGGGAATTCATATTTATCTAATAACTCACGAACTTCCATTTCAACTAACTCTAACAATTCTTCATCATCAACGATGTCGCATTTGTTCAAGAAAACTAAAACGTAAGGTACACCAACTTGACGCGCTAACAAGATATGTTCGCGAGTTTGTGGCATTGGACCATCAGAAGCTGCAACCACTAAAATTGCACCATCCATTTGAGCAGCACCAGTAATCATATTTTTAATATAATCGGCATGCCCTGGACAATCTACGTGAGCGTAGTGACGTGTTTCTGTTTCGTACTCTACGTGAGCTGTATTAATTGTAATTCCACGTGCTTTTTCTTCAGGTGCGCTATCAATTTGCGCATAACCTTTAGCTTCGCCACCGAATTTTTTTGATAAAATTGTTGTAATCGCTGCCGTTAATGTAGTTTTACCATGATCCACGTGACCAATTGTTCCTACATTCACATGAGGCTTATTACGCTGAAACTTTTCTTTAGCCATTTGCTATTTCCTTGTAATTGGTGGTGAAGCTACTAACATCACCAACCTGATATCGTTAATTAATTATTTTTTAGAAACTACTGCATCAGCAATATGTTTAGGTGCTTCTGAGTAATGTTTGAATTCCATAGAATACGTTGCACGACCTTGAGTCTTAGAACGTAAATCTGTAGAGTAACCAAACATTTCTGCCAATGGAACTTCAGCTTTAACTTTTTTCCCACCAGCATCATCATCTTCCATCCCTTGGATAATTCCACGACGAGAAGACAGATCACCCATTACATCACCCATGTACTCTTCAGGAGTCTCAACTTCAACTGCCATCATTGGCTCAAGCAAGACTGGTTGTGCTTTACGCATACCATCTTTAAATGCCATTGAACCAGCTAATTCGAAAGCTAATTGAGAAGAATCGACATCATGGTAAGAACCATCAAATAATGCAACTTTAACGTCAACCACAGGATAACCAGCGATCACACCAGATTTCATTGCACCTTTGATACCATAATCTACTGAAGGAATAAATTCACGTGGAACTGATCCACCTTTAATTTCATCAACAAATGAATAACCATTACCTTCACCAGAAGGCTCCATACGAATCCATACATGACCGTATTGACCTTTACCACCTGATTGCTTAACGTGCTTACCTTCAATTTCAACGGCATTACGAATTGTTTCGCGATACGCCACTTGTGGAGCACCAACATTCGCTTCAACACCAAATTCACGCTTCATACGATCAACCAAAATCTCTAAATGTAACTCACCCATTCCAGAGATAATAGTTTGGTTAGTTTCTTCATCACCTTTAACGCGGAAAGACGGATCTTCCTTAGCTAAACGATTCAAAGCAACACCCATTTTTTCTTGATCGGCTTTAGTTTTTGGCTCAATTGCAATGTGAATTACAGGCTCAGGGAAAACCATGCGCTCTAAAGTAATCACTTCTTTTTGGTCACATAAAGTTTCACCAGTCGTTACTTCTTTTAAACCAATTGCAGCGGCGATATCACCAGCATAAACTTCATCAATTTCCATACGATCATTCGCATGCATCTGTACGATACGACCAATACGTTCTTTTTTACCTTTAACTGGGTTATAAACTGTATCACCAGATTTAACCACACCAGAATAAACGCGGAAGAATGTTAATTGACCAACAAACGGATCGCTCATTAATTTGAATGCCAAAGCTGAGAATGGAGCACCATCAGCTGATTCACGAGTAGCTGGCGTACCATCTTCGTTTTCACCAACAATAGCAGCAACCTCTACAGGAGACGGTAAATATTCAATTACCGCATCAAGCATAGCTTGAACACCTTTATTTTTGAATGCTGAACCACAGAACATTGGAATGATTTCACAAGCAATCGTACGTTGACGAATTGCATCTTGAATTTCTTTCTCTGAAAGCTCACCACCTTCAAGATATTTATTCAATAAATCATCACTTGCTTCTGCAGCAGATTCAACCATTTTAGCGCGCCACTCTTTACAAGTTTCAACTAAATCAGCAGGAATATCAACATATTCAAATTTCATCCCTTGAGATGCTTCATCCCAAGCAATTGCTTTCATTTTTACTAGATCGACTACACCAGTAAATCCTTCTTCCGCACCAATTGGCACTTGCATCGGAACTGGATTACCTTTAAGACGATTTCTAATACCATCAACTACTTTGAAGAAATTAGCACCTTGACGATCCATTTTATTTACAAAAGCAATCCGAGGCACTTTATATTTATTTGCTTGACGCCATACTGTTTCAGATTGAGGTTGAACACCACCAACCGCACAATAAACCATACATGCACCATCAAGTACACGCATAGAACGCTCAACTTCAATCGTAAAATCCACGTGACCAGGCGTATCAATAATATTGATCCGGTGCTCAGGGAAACGACCATCCATACCACGCCAGAATGCAGTAGTAGCAGCAGAAGTAATTGTAATACCCCGCTCTTGCTCTTGCTCCATCCAATCCATCGTAGCAGCACCATCATGTACTTCACCAATTTTGTGGTTAATACCAGTATAGAACAACACACGTTCAGTAGTAGTTGTCTTACCCGCATCGATATGTGCAGAAATACCTATATTACGGTATCTCTCAATCGGGGTTTTTCTTGCCATCTAATTAATCTCCAAATATTAATAACGGAAGTGAGCAAAAGCTTTGTTTGCTTCAGCCATTCTGTGGATTTCTTCACGTTTTTTCATTGCTGCACCACGGCCCTCAATTGCTTCTAGCATTTCGTGAGCAAGGCGAATATCCATTGATTTTTCACCACGTTTACGAGCTGCATCACGCAACCAACGCATAGCTAAAGCAACTTGACGTGAAGGAGCAACTTCGATAGGAATCTGATAGTTAGCACCACCAACACGACGTGATTTTAATTCAACAATTGGCTTAACTGCATCTAAAGCTTGGGTGAAAATATCAATTGCTTCTTTTTTTGATTTAGTAGCAGCAAGATCTAATGCGCCATAAACAATTTTTTCGGCAACGGCTTTTTTACCGCTTTCCATAATGATATTCATAAATTTTGATAAAACTTGGCTACCGAATTTTGGATCCGGTAATATATTTCTCTTCTCGACTTCTCTACGTCTAGGCATGACTAACTCCTTTTACAAACCAAATATTATTTAGGACGTTTCGCACCGTATTTAGAACGGCTTTGCTTACGATTTTTAACACCAGCTAAATCTAGTGAACCACGAACTGTATGGTAACGCACACCAGGTAAATCTTTTACACGACCACCGCGGATTAAAACCACGCTATGCTCTTGCAAATTATGACCTTCACCACCGATGTAGCTATTCACAGTGAATCCGTTGGTTAAACGTACACGGCAAACTTTACGTAATGCTGAATTTGGTTTTTTAGGAGTTGTTGTGTAAACACGAGTGCATACACCACGACGTTGAGGACAGTTCGCTAATGCAGGAGATTTACTCTTGTAACGAACAGCCACACGAGGCTTTCTTACTAATTGATTAATAGTAGGCATTGTCTTCTTTCTTTTAAAAAATACTGAAGTTGTGGATACCATACCCACAACCTCCAAGCAACAAATATAATAATTTCAACATTTTGACAACATTAAAATAAAACATCCGCTACTTGCCCTATTATAGAACCGCACATTATATCATGCCATGATGACCTTATGCAAAAAAATACCACGCTAAATTCAAGTAACCCTGAATAGCGCGGTAAATTATAAATCAATATAATCGAATAACTTAGAATTAAATATGATTAGCCGTAACGTAGGACAATGCATCAATCGATTCAAGCCCGCCACCAATTCGACTACCTCGCACTGGACATGCATCCAAGTAATCTAAACCATAAGCTAATTCAATATGATTCTCGCCTGCTGAGCATTGATTACTAATATCAAAACTACACCATGAGCTCTCTATCCAAGCCTCTGCCCAAGCATGACTCGCCAAATGAGCTGCGTCATTAGTATATAAATAACCACTCACATAACGTGCGGGAATTCCTAAGTAACGGCAACACGCCAAGAAAATATGACTATGATCTTGGCATACTCCAGCTTTAATTGAGTATGCCGCAATTGCCGTCGTTGCTGAAGTAGTAACTCCGCGCGTATATGGCACACATTGCAAAATCTTAGCGGATAATTCAAATAATAATGACAATTTATCTTTACCACTAAGAGTAACCAAATTATTCACTCGGCACGACTCAGCAAGCTCAATTAAATCAGCATTAATCATACTCAAGTAAGTGCTACGTAAATAGTATGCTGGAGATAAAGTACCCAATACCGGATTAACATGTGCTGGATATACTTCTACCAAGCCATGCGCCACGATATTAATCTCACGCTCACCACTAGAAAGGTTTAAAAAACTACTTTGATTACCAAACCAATCAATCGCATGCGACATTTTATTTGGCGCATCAACTTGCCAATTAATCACTCGCTGACGATGATGATTAAATGGCGTTAAACGTAGCACCTGAATACTTTGCTGCAATGGTCTATCGTAACTATAGATTGTTTTATGGTTAACTTGCAATATCATATTGTAACAAAATATCCTTCCTGTATCGCGCTGGCTAATTTGATAACCTCGCCCTGTAATTCTTTAATATATTCCTTGGGCGTAATCTCAAGAATATTTTCCACGGTATCATAACGCAGCTTAGTTAACATCTGTGAACTAGCACGCAATGCGCCACGGCGCTTTTCACCACCAATGTCTTCAAGCAACAGATGAAGTCTTTCTGTACAATAGCGCACGCTACGAGGAATATGACGATTAAATAATAAAAATTTAAACACTCGATTTTGTGATGGAACTTCCACAAAACTTTCTTGATAAGCTTCAAACGAGCTTACAGCTTTGAGCAACATATTCCAATGATAATAATCAGAATAATTACCAATATCCTGCAATTTAGTCTGTGCTTCAAGTACACGTAAAGTTTGATCTGAACGCTCCAAATACGTACCTAGACGCAGGAAATGATAATTCAAATTATCTGGCAACGTAATCTCAATAATTCCCTGAATCATAAATGAACGCTGCTGTAACCACTCTTTAAAAACACCCAGTGGCTGATGTTGCATCTTATGAAAATCGAGCCAAGTTTGATTAATTGCCTCCCACAATTCAGTACTTAAGCGGCTACGCTCAGAACGCGCATTCTCACGTGCCATTTCTAAACAATAACGTACAGATGCGGTAGTATTACCACGAATCAAGAACTCACTAACCTGTCCGATACTTAATGATGTCAAAAGATCAGGATGTTGAGCCTTAAAATCTTTATATGCACTTTCAATATGTAATGGCAATGCATAGAGTTGGTTGATGTCACCTTCAAAAGGCATTCCAGGCTGGAAACATGCATTTAATAAACGTACAGTAGATTCAGCACGCTCAAAATAACGTGACAACCAAAATAAATTTGAGGCGGTACGACTTAACATCTTATTTAACCTCCGAAGATTGATTTGCATTTAAAACCCAAGTATCCTTAGTTCCGCCACCTTGTGAACTGTTTACCACCAGTGATCCTTCAGTCAGTGCAACCCTGGTTAATCCACCTGGTGTAATTCGCACTTTTGAACCGCTTAATACAAACGGTCGTAAGTCAATATGGCGGGCTTTCAGATCTTCATCGAGCCAAATTCCACAAGTTGATAAACTCAAAGTTGGTTGAGAAATATAACCATCAGGCTTAGCCTTCAATATCCGTGCAAAATTTTCACGCTCAGCTTTAGTACTTGCAGGACCAACTAACATACCATAACCACCCGCACCATGAACTTCTTTAACGACCAATTTATCCAAATTATCCAAAGTATAAGCTAAATCTTCTGGATTACTTAAAATGCGCGTTGGTACATTTTGTAAAATAGGTTCTTGATCTAAATAAAATTTAATCATTTGTGGAACATATGGATAAATTGATTTATCATCTGCAACACCAGTACCAAGAGCATTGGCAATTGCGACTCCGCCAGCTCGGTAAGCTTGAATCAAACCTGGAACACCTAACATTGAACTCGGATTCAAAACCAAAGGATCCAAGAAATCATCATCAACACGACGATAAATCATATCAACTTGCTTTGCACCGTAAATTGTACGCATCCACACACGATCATCTTTGACAAACAAATCGCGTCCTTCGACCAATTCTGCACCCATCTCTTTAGCCAAAAAAGCGTGCTCATAATAAGCACTATTATATGGCCCTGGTGTCAACACCGCTACTGTTGGATGATCTGTGTTAAACGAACATTCTTTTAATGTTGTTTTTAACGAAACAGAATAATGCTCGACTGGTTCAACTTTATAACTCTTAAAAAGCTCAGGGAATAAGCGCTGACTCATCCGACGATTTTGTAACATATACGACACACCACTTGGTACACGCATATTATCTTCAAGAACATAATAATTACCATCACTATGACGAATTAAATCCACCCCGCAAATTTGTGTATAAACTTTATGCGGTAAATCATGGTTCATCATGCACGCTTGAAATTGTGCATTCCCATAAATTTTTTCGGCTGGAATAATGTTTTCTTTAAGAATCCTGCCATCATGATAAATATCATCCAAAAACATATTTAATGCAGTTACGCGCTGCTCGATGCCTTTTTCCAGGTACGCCCAATCGCTTGCACTAATAATTCGAGGTACAGGATCTGATGGAATCAACCGTTCAGTTCCTTCGTCCTCACCATAAACGGCAAAAGTAATACCAATTCTACGAAACAACAAGTCGGCCTCAGCCATTTTTTGGTTAAGATAACCGCTTGGGTGTTTTTTTAGCCAATCAAGATATGGCTTATAATGCTCACGGGCATTACCGTTATGATCTAAGATTTCATCAAACATAGGTGTTTTCTTTCAAGAAAGTCTACAGCAATAACTATCAACTGTAGTATAACGTATCTGATATGTCCAATGCAAGATTGATTAAAGCAAATTTAATATTTTCAATAAAAAAACCATAGTTATAAAAACCAATGTGACTTATTGTGACAACTTTTACATAATTACCACTTAGGAGTAACAAAACTTAGTTAATAAAAACCTCAATAAAAATATTTTTTTGAAACAGTTCATAATCAATTAAAAACATCTATGCGACTATAATATAATGATTAACTCAAAAACTCATTCAAGCTGGAGAAAATAAATGTTAAATTCCTGGTCTGGTCACCCGAAAAGCCTCAAAAAGTTATTTTTCACAGAAATGTGGGAACGTTTTAGTTTTTATGGTTTAAATGCAATTTTAGTCTTATTTTTGACTAAAGCAGTCCACATCCCAGAAAGTCTAGCTTTAATCATTTTTGGCAGCTATGTCACCTATGTTTATCTTTCCACCACCATTGCAGGATTTTTAGCCGATCGTTTATATGGGTACGCCAAAGTTGCTTTTATGGGTGGAATATTTATTTTAATTGGCCACATAACCATGGCGTTATCTGGTCTAAATTTCAATTTGTTTTATTTTGGACTAGGTTGCATTGCTACAGGAACTGGATTGCTAAAACCTAATGTATCCGTTATGGTTGGTAAATTGTACAGTGATGCGCACGAAGACCAACGCGTGCAAGGATTTAATATTTATTATATGGGCATTAATATCGGTGCAATTATCGCACCGATCGCTGTAGGATTTGTTGCGGAAAAAATTTCATGGCATGCTGGTTTTGGACTTGCTGCAATCGGTATGGCTTGTGGTTTATGGATATTTAAGCGCGGTGAAAAAGACTTCCCAGATAATTGCAAAATTAGCAATCAATCTTTAATTAATTCACGCTTTGTAGGAGTTAAATTACATTATCTGGTTTATATAATGCTTTTATCACTGAGCATAATTTTTGCTACATTACTCGCCAATCCAATTCAATCAACAGTGGTATCAGGGATTTGTTTAATTATTCTCAGTGGCTATATAATTTCAATCTGGCGTAAATTATCTGATGAAGAACGCAGTAAAGTTTGGGTGATTCTAGTGCTATCACTATTCTCTGTTAGCTATTGGACTCTATCAAATCAAACCATCGCAAGTCTGCCACTATTTATTGACCGAGTAGTCGACTTAAACTATTTCGGCAACAATATTCCAGCTTCAAGCATATCCAGCTTTTACTCTCTAATTTTAGTAGTACTTGCTCCAGCAATTGCTTGGTTCTGGACACTAACTAAACGTGTTCAACGCGAACCTGGCTATGCTGGCAAATTTGCAATTGGTCTAACCATGGCAACATTAGCATTCGTGTTTATAATTATGGGAATTATGCAAGCTAATCATATTGGAAAAATGAGTTTACTTTGGATCTTAGCGTGCTACACCTTACTGGGATTTGGTGAGTTATGTATTTCCCCAAATGGATTAGCATTAGTAACAAAATATGCACCACAAAACATGTCTGGTATTATGATGGGATTATGGTGGATGATTAATGCTTTTGCGGGATTAACTGCAGGTCTAATCGCACAATTAATTGGTTTCCAATCTACGGAAAGCCTACCGATCACTCAACAACTAAACATCTATCAAACAGGGTTTATAAAAGTTACGTTGCTGGGAATTATCATTACCGCAATTTTATTTATTATTCGCAATAAAATCGATCAAAAGGAACAATAAAATGTTATTAATCGCAAACTATGAAGGGCGCTCTGGAACGCAGTTATCTGCAGAATTGTTGGCAAAAAAATCAAATGGCTTAGAAGCAATTATTGAAGGAATCAAGATTGTTGAAGCCAATCTGAATATTCATACAGTTGGTATGAGTTCATGGCCAAATATTTTAGGTGAACTACAACTCGATGCGTCGGTAATGGACGGTAATACACGTAGAACTGGCGCAATCGGGGCTATACGTGGCTTTAAACATCCTGTTGAAATTGCTTATCGAGTCTTAACTGATATACATCATGAAATTTTAGTCGGTGAAGGAGCTGAACGGTTTGCTCATGAAATTAATGCTTTACGTGCCAAGAATGAAACTGAGCTCTCATTAAAAATGTGGCATAAGCATTTGGCTGAAGTTTTAACGCCAGAACAAGCCACTCAATTTCCCAATGTGCGCCTACTTGATATAAAAAGTGATGCCGTTGATCCTGAAAAAATGTTTGATACAACCGTCTATTTAAGTCTTGATCATGAAAAACGCATCTCATCTGCAACCAGCACATCAGGCTGGGGCTGGAAGTATCCTGGAAGACTTGGCGATAGTCCAATTATTGGTGCCGGTAGCTATGCAGATAGTCGCTACGGTGCTTGTGCATGTACTCATACTGGGGAAATGACCATTCGTGCTGGCACGGCACGCAGTGTAGTACTCTATCTAAAAATGGGTTTAAGTGTAGAAGATGCAGTATACGAAGCTGCTCGTGATTTAGCTAGTCTAGATACTGGATATTTAGCTGAAGTTACAATTCACGCAATTGATAAAAATGGTAATTATAAAGTTGTTGGACTTAACTCAAGTGAAGAAATCAAGTACGTCGTATGGCATCCAAAACTACAACAACCCGAAATAAAGGTTGCAGAAATAATACATCTTTAATTAGTAAAGTAGTAAAAGCATACATAACTACTCTTATTCAGAAATAGCTATACTAATGAGTAAATTTGGTAATCCAATAACTCCAACTCAAGTTAATGAACGTTTAGAAAATCTAAAATTAATTTTTCATGTTCGCACCAAAGCTCAATTAATTGAAAAAGCCACTGGCTTAAATTTTCATGTAATACTCCCATGTGATTTATTTAACAATTTTGAAACAATTGAAATTGGCGCAGAATCGGCAATTATTGTCTGTGCAAATTGCAAGCTTGGTACCTGTACCAAACACAACAAGAATAATTAGCATAATTAATAACTCATCATATGATAACCAAAGCAACCTATAAAACAATTGCTTTGGTTATTTAAAACCTATTAAATATTTAAACAGGTATATTTCTCAACTAGATATTCTTTAATTCCAGAGCTTCCTCCTTCACGCCCAAGACCTGACATTTTAACCCCGCCAAAAGGAACATTCTCAGCTGAAATTAATCCAGTATTAATCCCAACTATCCCATAGGCAAGTTGTTCACTAAAACGGTGCACACGTTCTAAATTCTGAGTAAAAAAATAACTTGCCAAGCCATACTCAGTTTGATTAGCTAACTTCAATGCTTCATCATCATCAGTAAAAGTATAAACTGCTAAAACTGGACCAAAAATCTCTTCTTTAAATAAGCGTAAATTGCTATCTGGACAATCAAGTAAAGTTGGTTCAAAGAAGTTTGCCCCAATATCTATTCTAGCTATACCACCAAATACTAACTTAGCACCTTTAGTAATCGCATTCTTAACTAAACTTTGAATATGTAACAAAGCTTTGCCATCGATCAAAGGACCATTCGTGTTATTTATATCCATCCCACTACCTAATTTTAACTTCGCAATTTGTGCTTTGAGTTTATCAATCAGCACATCTTTAATTGACTGATGTACCAAAATCCGATTCGAACACACACATGTTTGACCATTATTCCGAAACTTGCTTTGCATAATTCCAGTAACGGCCAAATCTAAATCTGCATCAGCAAAGACCACTAATGGCGCATTCCCACCAAGCTCTAATGAGAGTTTCTTCATAGAATTTGCACAATTTTGATAAAGCCAAATCCCGACTTCAGTAGATCCAGTAAAACTTAATTTGCGCACTTGCTGATTATGTGCAAGAAACTCACCAATTTGCCCACTGTGGCCATGAAGCACATTAAATACGCCAGCAGGTACGCCAGCTTGCAAAGCTAAATAAGCCAAGGCATTAGTTGATAACGGAGTTTGACTAGCTGGTTTAGCAATCATCGTACATCCCGCCGCCAATGCAGGAGCAACTTTACGCGCCAACATTGCATTGGGGAAATTCCATGGTGTAATTGCGGCGCACACCCCAACAGGCTCAGAATTAACCGTAATTCTTTGCTCTAAATTATTCGCAGAGATAATATAACCATTTAAGCGTTTGCTTTCCTCAGAATACCATTCTATATAGCTTGCACCATACATAATCTCAGCTTTAGCCTCTGCTAAAGGTTTACCCTGCTCCAAAGTTAAAATTAGTGCTAAATCATCTGCATTTGTGACAAGTAAGTCATACCACTGACGTAAAATTTTACTACGATGCCTTGCTGAAGTTTGTCGCCATAGCTGAAATGCAGCTTGACTGTCTCTGACTACATCCAATAAATCTTGCGCCGTTGCCTTAGCTAATTCAGCAATTACCTCATTATTAAAAGGATTGGTCACTGCAAACTTCTCGCGTTCACCACTGAGCCACCTACCGCCAATTAAAATTCCAGTTTGAATTAAATCAGGATTTTTTAAAACTTGTTGCCAACTCATTTGTAATTCCTATACTCAAAAACAATATTAATTATGATTATAACTCAATGCAATGAAAACAACGATAACTAATTTTAGATTACCTTAACTATAATGCTGTGACTTAAAATTCAATTATGAATTAACTGCATAAAAATTAAAAATAAGCCAAGAAATATAACTAATATAAAAAACCGTCACGATTTGTGACGGTCTAGATTTAATTTCAAAGCAGAATAACTTTTAATTTAAGTGTCTATTGACTAGTTACTCCAGATTCATCAAGATACACCAATCTAAATTTACTTCGTACCTGCTGATCGTAAAAAGATACAAATGCGGGATTCTCAGGATACTGCTCTAATAATGGAAAAATAACTGCACCACCGACAACAGCTCTAGTATCATTTTCACGAGTGCGCAGACCCCAAATATTTTGATAACTCAATGCAATAGTTTCATGTTTAGTAGAATTGGGATTAGCATAATTTCCGAGATACAGCAAAATATGCCCAGGAATTTGTACCAAAGTTAAAAATTTATGCCCATTTTCAAGCAAATACTGTTTACGTGCACTAGTGGTTAATTTATCCAAGTTAACTACTTTACCAGCGCTAGATTGATCCGATGAATTACGTGGTAAATAAATCGCAAATGGAGTAAATAAAGCTTTCATTTCAGCCGAACAATCATAGTCAAAGAACATACTGCCCCAACCATATGGCTTACCAATTTGACTCTTCATCACATCAGCGATATTATGCGGTGTCAAAGCTAACGGCATAATCGCTGCCGCTGATTTGTTTAATAACACATGCATAATCTCAGCTTTGCGTTGCAAGTTAGCCACTGGCAACAACACTTCATAGTTGGATTCAGTTTGTTTAACTAATGGTAAGCTAGTTCCATTATAAGCCATTGCACGAAACTCACCAGATTTATCCAATAAAGAGTTTTGCTGTGTAATGGCTATCGTTCCAGATTTAGCTGTTTGTTGCCATGCTTGAATAAATTTATCATCGACTTTGGCTAAACCAGATGTCTTAACCCAACCAATATCATCAGAGGCAATTACAAGAGACCATTCCTTATCTAGGCTCTGCTTAATTACATATAGTGGCATCCCCACAAAGACCGCAGTTTCTTGTAGATTATCAAATGGATAACCTTCACCTGCAATTTTAGAATGATAAAATAATGGATCCATGGTTGGCAATGTACGTATCAACAAATTATCTACAGCAATTGCACGTTGCAGTGATGAGTAATTTAAATTAGTCTGATCGGCTAAATTCATGTTGGCCGTTATTTTAGCAAACCATTTTAAATCATATGGACGATAATTCTCACCATAAGCAACTTTTTTGGAATTTGTTTGATGATTATTTGTAAAGCTCGCAATTATTTGTGACTCTCGCAAAAGTATATTCATACTTTCAGATTGAACCAATTGTGAATTAACATAACCACTACTCCACGGAGACAGTGCGTTATCATCGCTGGCATAGTAACGTTGAAAAAAGTCTGCATAACGCTGCTGTTGATATGCTTTTGAAACTAGCGGTTGATCATAATCAGCATCACTAGATTTTATCCAATTAGCGACGTTTTGATCATATTTTCCCATTGGAAAAACGCTAATCATATCCTGTGCAATAGCTAATTGACAGCATGACCATAACAGACTAATCTTAACCCAATTACGCATAACAACCTCAGCTTTTTATAATCATATAATACAATTATTTAAACATTACCGTATCAACCGCATCACAAATTGTGTGCAATGTTAATAAATGTACTTCTTGAATTCGTGCGGTACGCTCAACTGGCACACATAAATTAACATCTTTGCCTGCAAGCATTTGAGCAATTTTGCCGCCATCACGACCAACCATCGCAATAATATGCATGCCTTTAGCACGCGCAACTTCCATAGCTTTTAACACATTAACCGAATTACCAGAAGTTGAAATCGCATATAAAATATCGCCAGCTTGCCCTAATGCCTCAACTTGTTTAGAAAACACCACATCAAAGCCATAATCATTGCCAATTGCAGTTAATGCCGAAGTGTCTGTTGTTAGGGCAATTGCTGGTAATGGTGTACGTTCGATTTCAAAGCGTCCAGTAAACTCAGCCGCAAAATGCTGTGCATCAGCAGCAGAACCACCATTACCGCAAATTAACATTTTTTTACCATTTTTAAAGGCATCAACGATTAAGTTAACTGCATTAGCAATTGGTTCAACCATAGTTAATTGTGCTTGCTGTTTCGTTGCAATACTTTGCGTAAAATTATCTTGAATTAATTGTGTAATATCCATTTTCATCTCCAAAATTTAGATCGAATCAAATTATAACTAAATGATGTACCGCTATCTGCCGAGAAAGCTTACCCATGACTCATTTATAGCCTGTAACAGATTTAAAATATTATTTACAAAATTATAATATTTTTAAGCCATTCAATTTCATCATCGGCACCAATAACCACTGCATCAAACCGACAATTCACATCTCGCCCTAATTGCATCAAAAAATACTGAGCTGTTTTCACCAGTTTACGTTGTTTGGTTACCGTGATGCTTTCAATTGCATGCCTAACTCCAGCTTTACGTTGCTTAACTTCGATGAAAATATATCCGTCAGTATCACGCATGATCAAATCAATTTCACCAAAGCGTGAATAAAAATTCGTTTGCACCAAAGTAAGTCCATGCTGACATAAATAATTTAAAGCTAGCTTTTCAGCATTATCACCAATTTGTTTGTGTGGATGCATCAACTATTCATCAAAAAATACTTTAGTTTAGATATTCAAAAAGTGTCACCACTTTATCAACGCCACCAACACTAGCCGCGATCCGTGTTGCAGATTCAGCTTGATTTTGATTAACCACGCCCATCAAATAAACCACGGCGTTAGTCGTTACAACTTTAATTCCACCACTTGGTACACCAGGTTCACCAAATAATTGCGTTTTTACCTGTGTAGTAATCATTGAGTCCTTGCTCTTAGCACTAAATGATGCTGGCAACCTGAATTCAAGATAATCATAAATTTTATTCACACCTGGATAACCACGAGCAATATTCTCAGCAAAATCTTTTTGCGCTTGATCTTTAACCTGACCAGTCAATAACAATGTACGGTTAAATACATCTGCATAAATGTTACTGTCTGGAAAATTATCACTATTCGAGTATTTATATGATAATTTTGATTGAATTGAACTATCATCAATTGAAGCTGGTGCATCAGGAGTACTTTTATCTGGGGTTGTCAAAGATGAATTTGCGCAGCCAACTACAGCGCCCAATAAACTACCGCTACATAATAATATTGTTAATAATCTACGCATAATATATCCTTATTAGTTAGGAGGAAGCTCAAACAAAGCTACCACTTTTTTAACACCATCAACTTCACGAGCTGCTTGAGTCATTTTTTTGGCTTGATACGGATCAATCATTCCCATTAAATAAACGGTACTATTACTCGTCACAACTTTTACATCATTACTGCTGATGCCTTTGGAAAATAACATATTTGATTTGATCGCCGAGGTTAAGTACGAATCTTTACTGGTCTGTGCGGCACTTTGGCTAGCACCAATTTCAATATGATTATAAATTTTATTAACCCCTGGAACTTGACGTGCCATTTGCTCAGCTTTTAATTTACTATCATTGGTTAGAATTTGTCCAGTCAATAAAATATTTTTATCATAACTTGTCACTTCAACGTTATTACCTGGAATCGTTGCATTAATTATATCTGCAACCTTTCCACGTAGGCTCTGATCGTTAAACACGCCATCTGAACTACGTGGATCACTTGCAACTGCAGCACCACTAGTTGCACCAGCCGCAACACCACCAACAACTAAAGCGGTACAGCCATCTAGAGCCAAAACCACAAAACTAATCACTACAGCCAATTTGACCAATTTATTTGTCAACATTATAATCCTTTAACTTAGGTTAATTGCCCCAAGCGGCGTGCCATATCTTCCAAACGTAAAATCCGATTCGCAGTCGATGGATGAGTTGAAAATAAATTGTCACTTCCCGATCCAGATAGTGGATTAATAATCATCATTTGTGCCGTAGCTGGATGCTCTTCAGCGGTATTTAATGGAACCCCACGTGCAATATTCTCGATTTTACGTAGACCCGAAGCTAAAGCTAATGGATCATTAGTCAATTCTGCAGCACCTTGATCCGCCATATACTCTCGTGAACGTGAAATTGCCATTTGAATTACAGCAGCGGCAAGCGGTGCAAAAATACCAATTAACAAACCAGCTAACCAATTACGATTACCATTTTCATCACGCACACCAAACCACATCGCCATATTTGCCACTGCAGAAATAGCCCCAGCAACAGTTGCCGAAATAGTTGATAACAAGATATCCCGGTGTTTCACATGAGATAATTCATGTGCGGCAACACCACGCAATTCAGCGTAACTCAACGCACGCATAATCCCTGTAGTAAAAGCCACAGCAGCATTTTCTGGATTACGTCCAGTTGCAAAAGCGTTAGGTTGATCTTCATTAATGACATAAACCTTTGGCATTGGTAAATTAGCATAATTCGCCAACTCAGCCACCATTTGATATAAATCAGGAGCGTTATGTGGGCTTACTTCTTGCGCCTGATACATTTTCAATACCATGTCCGCAGAATTCCAATAAGCATAGAAATTCAATGCACCACCAAAAAGCAACGCTAATAGCATGCCACCTTTACCACCAATTAAACCACCAATCACAACAAATAAGGCGATAATTGCAGCCATTAAAGCATAAGTTTTAACTTCGTTATTCATTTTTCACCTCCATTAGTAAAATATTTACCAGATAAATCCAATTTATTTTGTAAATATTGAGTCACACTCTTGCGTTTACTACCAGCTTCTTGAATTTCATGAATAGCCAAAATAGTTTGTCCACCACAAACTATCCATAGTTGATCCTGCTTTGCTCGCAAAATTTGACCAACTGCAGATTCAGTAGTCACCTTAGAATCACTAATTACTTCACTCGCCCAAAATTTATGCGGCACCCCATCCAAATAACTGAATGCAGCAGGAAATGGATTATAACCACGAATTTTTCGTTCAATTAAATGCGCATCTTCAGACCAATCGATTCGCGCTTCTTCTTTGGTTAATTTGTGCGCATAACTAACGCCTTCCTCTGATTGCGCTTGAGGTAAATATTGGCTGGGAGATTTTAAAAAATCAATAATTCTTTGCGCACCAATTTGAGCCAATTTATCATGCAAACTTGCAGAAGTTTCTTTTAAATCTAATTTCAATTTATCAACTATTAGCATTGCGCCCGTGTCAAGACCAGCATCCATCTGCATAATTGTAACACCACTATACTCATCACCAGCCAAAACAGCGCGCTGAATTGGTGCAGCACCACGCCAGCGTGGTAGTAAAGAAACATGTATATTCACACATCCAAGGCTTGGAATATCCAGTAATTCCTGAGGCAAAATAATTCCATATGCTACTACCACTATAATATCTGGTTTAAACTCACGAATCTTAGCTAAATTACTTGGGTCTTTTCTAAATCCTAGTGGTTGAAATACCTCAATGCCATGTTCCAATGCCAGTTGCTTAACTGGTGATGGTGTTAACTTCATACCACGTCCAGCTGGGCGATCTGGTTGGGTCAGCACCAAATCAACTTTAAAATCATGTGCTAAAATATTAGCCAATACTTGGGCAGATATTTCTGGGGTTCCGGCAAAAATAATTTTCAATTGTTTATTCATTAATTAGTTGAGTCCTTAGCTGTTTGATTGTTAGATTCATCACTGTTTCTTGAAACAGTATATTGATTGGCAATACTGATAGCCTGACTTTCAGAAAGCAATGGATTGGCGCTAATTAATGCCTTAGAGATTTCGCCATTTGCAACGTTTTGGAAAATTCCATTATCAATTACTTCTAAATGAACTTTACCAACGCCATTAATACCAATTTGCCGAGCTCCTGCAATAGTTAAGTCTAATACATGACCACTTGCACTTGGCATACGGTCATTTACTTCAACATAAACCACTTTATCATTACTTAAATTAGTAACTTTTAATTTGGTTCCCATTGGTAATGTCGGATGTGCGGCAGTAAAAGCGCTCATATCCAGACGCCTACCACTGGTTGTTTTACGCCCTGCAAATTTGCGCGCATAAAAGCTGGCTGTGCCATCCATATAATCATCACTATGCTCTTTAGCTACAATCCGCCGATGGCCAGCTTTTTTGCTATGATTCGATTTGCTTTTATTATGTCTACTAGTCTGCGCCTGAGCGACCGCAACTAGACAAAACAATAGTATAATAAATATTTTCGCCTTAACTCTATGCACTAATTTAGTCTCCCAGTGAATAAATTACAGCTAAAAATCTCTTAGTTAGATCGTTATTAATTCACAAATAATTCTTCAAACTCAAAGAGTTTTAAATTAACTTACTAAACTCCACCAATAAAACTTAATTGACGCCACGCTTCATAAACTGCAACAGCAACTGAATTAGATAAATTTAAACTGCGCTGAGTTGGCTGCATTGGTAACCGTACTACCCGCTCTAAACCAAGCTCAAGTAAAATATCTTGCGGTAAACCACACGTTTCTGAACCAAATAACAACACCGCATCTGAGTCATAACTAACCTGATTATAGAACAAATCACTGCCAGTTTCAATTGCCCAAATAGGACGCGAACCAAAATACTCACGACAACTCTTCCAAGATTCATGAATTACCAAGTTCGTATACTCATGATAATCCAAACCTGCTCGGCGTAACTTAGTATCATTCATATTACCCCAACCAAGTGGTTTAATTAAATGAAGCTCGACACCAGTATTGGCACACAAACGAATAATATTGCCAGTATTCTGCGGAATATCTGGTTGATGTAAAATCACGGCTAATTTATGCATAACTTAGACCAACGCCTCGTATAGTTCACTAATATTTTTAAATACATAACGTGGATTATAAGCGAGCAATTCAGCATAAGTATGAGCTCCATGGCTAATTCCAACTGCATCAACTCCAGCATTCTGAGCCATTTGCAAGTCATACGAAGTGTCCCCAATCATAACTGCCTGAGATTTATTCATGCCAGTAAACTCCAAAATTTCTTCGATCATTTGTGGATGAGGTTTGGAAAAACATTCTCCAGCGGTTTTAGTTAAGGCAAAATAATGACTCAAGCCCATTGCTAGCAAAATATCATTTAACCTTGCACGCGAACGCCCAGTTGCAACTGTAATAATTTTGCCATCCGCAGTTAATTTATCCAATGTTTTTGCAACATCCGCAAACAATGGATTATTCAAAATATGATCATTCAAATATTGTTCATAAACCGCAGTAAATTTCTGCAATAATGCAGGATTACCACGCAACTCAGGAATTGCCTCTGTAATTACAAAAATAAAACTCTTACCAACAATTGACCTGGCTAATTCATTGCTAATTATTGGAAGGTCAAAAACCTTACAGGCATGAGTGATTGCTTCAATTATTGTTTGGGTGGTATCCATCAAAGTACCATCCCAATCAAAAATATATAAGTCGTAATTTAACATCAATAATGCTAATCGAAATAATCTGCCAAATCAGCACGAGTCAAAACAAAAACAACACCATCACCGCTAATTGTATCCAACCAAGTGAACGGCAAATCTGGGTATAGCTCCTCAAGCTCAAGTCGATTATCACCCATTTCAACAATTAACACTCCAAACTCGCTTAAATAGTGCTTCGCTTCATGCAAAATATCTTCAATTAACTCTAAACCACTGTCACCACCAGCTAATGCCAAACTTGGCTCAAAATTATATTCTGGAGCTAAACTATCCATACGCCGTTTATCCACATACGGCGGATTAGTCACAATTAAATCAAATTGACCTTGATAACCAACTAAACCAGCGAATAAATCAGATTTCAATAACGTAATATCTTCATTCACTTTGTTGCGCTCAAAATTAATTTTTGCAACATCCAAAGCATCGTCAGAAATATCACTAGCAACAATTTCAGCATCATAAAAATAATCTGCCATAATGGTTGCAAGTGAACCATTACCAGTACACAAATCAAGTGCACAATTAACCAATTCTGGATGCTCAATCCAAGGCGTTAAATGATCATTTAATATAATCTCTGCAATAAATGAACGCGGAATTATTACTCGTTTATCCACATAAAAACTATAGCCTTGCAAAAAAGCTTCATTCGTAATATATGGCAGCGGAATTCGCTCATCAACACGTCGTTGAATGCGCATTAAAATTAATTCTTTTTCATCATCAAGTAGTTGAGCATCCAAATATGGCTCTAACTGATCAATTGGCAAATTCAAGCTTTGTAAAATTAAGCAGGCTGCTTCATCATAAGCATTAGTCGTACCATGACCAAAAAATAAATTATTCTTACGAAATCGCGATACGGCATAACGTAAAAAATCACGCAACGTATGAAATCTAGTTTGAGGCATCGTAAATTCCTTATTAATTATACTCAACAATTATAAATAAATGTCTATACTTTCGGTGCATAAGCTCGCCAAATTAGCTGAATAAACATCACAAACTCAGCCAATTCTTAACAAGATATGCACTGTATTTAACACACTTTGCATATTGTTATAACTAGTAAGTATATAATAACCACTACTTGTCATGTAGATTTTTTTACCTTCACCTCAAAATTCATTTAAAATTACGCTCGATTAAAACAAATACCCCAAATACAATTAAATTAAGACCAAAAACGTAGTTAAATCAGAGTTACCAAAAATATCAACTGTGATCAATTAGCATGTTTGATTGGCAAAATAAATATTAGGAAATTTAGCTCAAATGAAAAAAATACTTCTCGCATGTATAAGCATAGCTTTCGGTAGCTTCGCCGCCGCTGCAACACAAACATCAGATCCAATTTTGGATGCTGTTGCCCCTAAACCTACTACAACACCAACACCCAAAAGTACTAAATCCAGCACAAAAAAACATCGTACCAAGCATGTTGCAACCTCTCAAACAGTTGGTAGCACACGCTCACCAAAGTTATATTCTTACTCAGCTTATGCTCTTGATGCAAATACCAACCAAACTGTTATCAGCAAAAATCCAGATGTATCACTTTCAATTGCCTCAATCACTAAATTAATGACAGCAATGGTAATGCTGGATGCTGGGCGTGATTTAGATGAATATGTAACAATTACACAGGATGATGTGGATAATTTAAAAAATACTTCTTCACGACTTAAAGTTGGTATGCAATTACGCCGTCGCGATCTATTATTACTTGCATTAATGTCCTCAGAAAACCGCGCAGCAAATTCAATTGCTCGTACCGCCTATCCTGGCGGAATGAAAGAATTTTTGCAAAAAATGAATGCTAAAGCTCAATCACTCGGCATGACACATACGCAATTCTTTGACCCAACTGGCTTAACTGTTAATAATAAATCTACGGCTGTTGATTTAAGTAAAATGGTCCAAGCCGCATTTAAATACGATTTAATTCGTGAAGATACCACCACCAAGAGTGCTGATGTAATGTTAAGCCCACGTTATATTCACCGTTACGTTAATAGTGATGCCCTAGTTCGTGGTGATTCATTCCAAATTGAACTCTCAAAGACAGGTTTTATTAATGAAGCTGGGCATTGTCTAGTCTTATACGCCATCGTTGATAAACGCCCAATTATCATGGTATTTTTAAATAGTGCAGGTAAAAGTGGACGCTTAATTGATGCGATGACAGTAAAAAGCTATGTTGATCGCATGCAGTAATATTTAGATACATTTAAATCCTAATTGAAAGCTCTAGTTATTAAATATAATTAATCTATTTAATAGGCATGTAAAATTTGACGATGTTTTATTTTTATAAATTATGGAATATATAATCATGAAGAGATTATTTATTATATTAATGTTAGGTTTTCGATTGGTTTATGCAAGCTGTGATACTTTATATAAAGCACAGCAGTATGAAAGTGCATATACTGAATGTTTAAAATCTGCTGAAAGTAATATACCTGAAGCCCAAATTAATCTAGGGTGGATGTATTACGAAGGTAAAGGTGTTAAAAAGGATTATTCTCAAACATTTTATTGGTTTTTACAAGCCGCGAATCAAGATGATATCAGTGCACAGCATAACTTAGGGAGATTGTATTATAAAGGAGAAGGTGTTCAACAGGACTATACTCAATCATATAATTGGTACTTGAAAGCAGCTGAACAAGGTAATGCTAACGCTCAATATATGCTAGGGGTTATGTACTATAAAGGGGAAGGCGTTCAACAGAACTATAATCAATCATATAATTGGTATTTGAAATCTGCAGATCAAGGTAATGTTAGCGCTCAATATAGACTAGGGTTAATGTATTATAAAGGAGAAGGTGTTAAAAAGGATTATGCTAAGGCATGTGCCTTAATATCTAAAGCGACAATACAAAGTGATGCTAAGACAAAATCACTTAGAAAATATATTTGTGCAATCTCCAAGAAACCATTAGAGTCAAAAACAGATTGTTTAAAAAAATGAGTTATAAAATAGAGCATGACGATCTAAATCTAGGTTATAAATTAGACCAAGGTGGTCGTAATTACTACTACATCTATGGTATAGGGTATTGTCAAGCAGTTGATGATTACAATAAAGGAGTAAATGCTCGAGACCAAGCTTCATTTCATAATGCTGCATTTCCTAAGAGCAAAGAAAAATCTATACAACATAACTTGTTGGGTGAAATTTACACGAGTAAAGAATTTACTATAGCATGGAAGGCATATATTCAAAACTATACCAAATTAATGCTTACAGGAGAAAAGGTGTATAAATAATTTTATTCTTAATCTTTTATGGATACATTATTAAAAAGCAGTGGTTTAAAAAATGTTTTTGGCATTATGGCTCACATTTAACAGTTGTAAACTTAAGGGGTGAAGTATGGATACCCATTATAGACATAATATAAATGAAATATTTCATGATTTCATAATTGAAGAATTACAAAATAAATGGGAAATAATAAAGTCGTTATTTGAATATTTGCCAAATGCTAAAAAGCAAGTACTCATTGATGATTTTGAAAATACTTTATTACACGTTAATCCCAGAAGATTTCCAAAATACAGGTACCATGATAAAGGTTTACTACTAAAATCAATAAAGCTCTGTTTTCAGAATCGTATATTTAAAGAGAATCTATTACATAAGCACTTAGATATTACAGAGTATTTTTATGAGTTTGATAGCTGTTTAAGTCATGGTGGAGATGTACCTATGACTAATTATGATTTTTTACAACCATTAAAATAAAAATCTAACTACACTAATATTTCTATATTTTTTATCATATAACTCCAATCCTCACCAAAATTAATCTCAAATTATAAGACACTATTTAACTAAAACCCTCCAAAAATATTTTGGCATACAATTAAGAGCATAACTCACAACACCCATAACCAGCAACATCTAAGTCATTGACATTTCACAACAAATATGTTACAATCGTCGCTTCATCAAGTTAAAAGGAAACTATCGCCGATATGAAAACATCAACTCTATTTAGTTATTTCGCATTTTTAAATTTAAATCATAAGCCCGCAACAACCTTTAATAAAACACAATTAAGTACCAGCAGTACACCATATTTTCCAGCTATTTTGCGTAGAACTTTACCATAATAATTTCTAAAATTATTCATAGACACATATATTAATTTATTATGAAATTAAATTTCATTCACAAAAAAATAACTACATTACCATAAATTCGTTACGGATAATTAGACCACAGATATAGTTGTAATTGACAAATCAAAATTTACACATTCGATAGCAAATATATTTTACATTTACAAGCAAAAAGCCATGCTTTTCAGCATGGCTTTAATAAGCTAAAGTCTATTTGAGATTAAACTAAAATTAACGTAACTTCAATATTATCACGCGTTGCGTTTGAATACGGACAAACCTGATGAGCTTTTTCAATTAGCTCTTCTGCTGCCGTACGCTCCATACAAGGTAAAGAAATTTGCAATTCAACCGCAATACAAAACCCAGTTGGAATTGGACCAATTCCTACCGATCCAGTAATAGATAAATCATTTGGCAAAGAAATTTTCTCTTTAGCACTAACCGCTTTCAAAGCCCCAATAAAACAAGCAGAATAACCAGCTGCGAATAACTGCTCTGGATTCGTTCCATCACCACCAGCTCCACCTAATTCTTTTGGTGTTGATAATTTCAACTTCAATGCTGGGTCATTTGAAGTTGCAACGCCTTCACGTCCACCAGTAGCTGTTGCATGCGCAGTATAAAGAACTTTATCTAATTTATGCATAAGGTTACTCCCTTAGAGTGATTAAGAAGATACTATTTTAGCAAAATTAATTATGCCAACTTAATATAATTAAACCTCTTCATAACAAATAGATATACAAACCCTCAAAAATTAAGACATTTCGAAATCAAGTTTGCAAGACCAAATACAACACAAAAAATAAATTTTCTACATATTCAAGTAATATAACACCATAGAATAACGCAATAAGTAAGGAAATGTTACAATTATGCCCACAGAAGTTATCAGCTGAGCATTACACGTTATTTATAGTCAACGACTGAAATTAAATTCAAATTAAGGAGCCTTTTTGTATGTCACATAGCTTATTTAAACAGCCTAAAGCTTTTTATACCATTTTCATGCTGGAAATATGGGAACGCTTTGGGTACTCATCACTGGTTGCTCTTCTTGTAATTTACTTGACTACAAATATGAATATGCTTGCAAAAGATGCATTTGTTTTATTTGGATCATTTTCAGCAATGGTCTATGCTTTCATCGTTTTTGGCGGTTACTTAGGCGACAAGATCCTAGGAGCAAAACGAACCATTATTTTGGGGTTACTAGTTTTATTACTTGGTTATAGTTTAATGGCACTTAATAAACCCAATATACTTTATTATGCACTGGCTTGTGTCTGTGTTGGAACTGGACTCTTTAAATCAAATCCATCCAGTTTATTAGCTCGTTGTTACCAACAAAGTAATGCTGATATGTTACACAATGCATTTACTCTTTTTTACATGGCGATTAATATCGGAACCATGTTTGGCATGTTTTTCATTCCGATGCTCGCATCCAAATATGGTATTTCTGCGGCTTTCGTCGTTGCTGTAGTTGGCATTATTTTGTCCCTAATTACTTTCTTGGGATTTGGTTTTAGCCTTAAAGGAATTGGAACTGTCGCAGATCAGGCTCCATTAAAAATGAAAAATCTAGCCTTAACTATTTTAGCAATTATGATTTTCATAGGCATCGTAAGCTTACTTTTAAATAATGTAATTATTGCCAAAATAATTGTAGTCGCAACATTCATTCTGTGTGCGGTGATTTATGTGATTCTTATGTTTAAAATTCGCAGTGAAGGATTTTTCTCCAAAATGCTTTTGGCTTTAATTTTAATGGCTGAAGCTATCATCTATAAAATATCATATATGCAAATGCAAACTTCGATTAATTTCTACACCATTAATAATGCAACTCACAACTTATTTGGACTAGATCTAGCACCAGCTAGTTTTCAATCGCTAAATCCAATTTGGATTGTTTTAATGAGTCCAGTACTAGCGTTTTATTATTTGCGCTCAAAAGGAACAAAATTAGCATTAAGTATTCATACTAAATTTGCAGTTGGAATGATGTTACTCAGTTTTGCTTTCCTAATTTTATATTTATCTAAATATTTTGCAAATTCAGAAGGAATGATTTCTGGTTATTGGTTAGTAGTGAGTTACTGGTTTCAATCAGTTGGGGAACTGTTGATTTCAGCTTTGGGGCTGGCAATGGTAGCTCAATTGGTGCCACAACGCTTTTCTGGATTTGTAATTGGTATCTGGTGGGTGTTCTTAGCATTTGGCAGCATTCTGGGTGGATTGGTGGCTGCATTTACTTCGCCAAGCGATAAAGTTATCACCGATAAGTTAATTTTAATGCACGATTATACGCATGTATTCTTGATAATTGGTATATCAATATTTTTATTTTCGTTGTTTATGTTTAGTCTAAGTAAATTTAAAGCCAAGTTATTGAATAGTTAAGCACACGCAAAGATAAAAAGAGCAATTAATTTTGCTCTTTTTTAAATTTACTTATTTATCAATTTGACAAATGCTACCTTACCAATTTAATTAAGGGGCTAGACAATCAAAGCACATTTAAAGATGTGGTAAGATACTGTCATGGTTCAAATAAATAAGTACATTAAGTGTTCAAAAA
>ERZ650309.90-NODE-90-length-43331-cov-6.139662_pt1 | contig 43331 bp, 35 predicted proteins | sample MGYA00376245_ERZ650309 | MGnify/ENA primary metagenome ERZ650309 (study PRJEB26733, sample SAMN07839294) | wastewater metagenome | biome: urban; feature: wastewater treatment plant; material: waste water | place: USA: North Carolina | collected 2016-04-26 ... | reverse complement strand
CTAAGTGACTGGAGTTCAGACGTGTGCTCTTCCGATCTTGAATTTATCCATTTATCATACTTTGCACCACTTGGGGCGTATTTATGATGATAATCTGAATAATGTCTTGTATAAACCCGATGCTTAATTCCAGCCATCCAAGCAGATGTAATTCCAATTAATCCTGCCTCAAATAATTGAGCATGCACAATGTTTGGGTTAAGTCTTTTGATTAGCAAATAGGTTTTAAGAATAGCTGTGGGAACATTTTTTTTATCCTTAAAATAAATATGATAAAAAGGGATATTGTGGGCATCACAAAATTGATGTAAGGCGGTTTGTTCTGTTGTATAGAGTGATAAAACAATTAATTGATATTTAGTATTATTTATTCTTCCTAATGCCCATTCAAACTCGTTGGCCTTATCTGTATTACAGAATATATTGAGTATTTTTTTCAAATTTTATTTTATTTTCTAAAATTCTTTTGCTCAATTCCTCAAATTCATCCAATGTAATTTCAGCCTTCATTTCACCCATTGTAATAACTGGATAATATTCCAAGTAATCTATCTTAGCAATCATTGGAACTTTTTCATATGTCTGTACTTTAATTTTCTTTTTAAAAAACAAAAAACTACTAACTTCTTTTTCTTCCCACTTGCCTTCGCCAGATTTAAATTCTACATCAGATACTTTCTCTGTTTTTGTTATTCTTGAACCAATAACTATCATTATTGGAGGTTCTGAATCAAAAGCTATTTTAATAGCTTGAGGAAATTTAACTACTTGTTTTAAATTAGAATTTAAAGCATTATCTTGAAGATATTTACATCTATCTTCATACTTTACATATCGCTGTTCATTTGACCTGTATTCAAGAACCAACTCTGCAGTATTTCTTTCTTGTTTATACTGAGAATGTTCAATAGAAAAATTTCTATTTTCTGCATTGTTATAAAATTTTTTATTATCAATACATGCATTGATAAGTTTTAAAAGTTTTTCCTTGTTTTCCATACTACAAAGTTATAATAAAAAAATTAATTGGCTAAAATTCTTATTCCTACTATTTCAATTTTTCATTGTCTTTATGGCGAGTAGCATCCCTGATATTTTTCTTTTCAAAATTCTTTTGTAAAGCTGCAGTTAGGTTTACGCCTGTTTGATTGGCAAGGCATAGCAATACCCAGAGAACATCAGCCATTTCATCCGATAGATTTTTTGACTCGTCAGACTTTTTGAAGGATTGCTCTCCATACTGCCTTACTATTATTCGAGCAAGCTCTCCGGTTTCTTCCATCAAAATACCCAGGTTTGTAAGTTCATTAAAATAACGTACCCCTGTCGTTTGTATCCATTCATCTACCTGCTCTTGAGCTTGGCTTATTGTAATATCCATGAAGCAATAATAAGGCAATAAAAAAGATATAGATTTGGATGAAGAGCTGGTCTTGGATTTCGATGATAAAAATAGTTGCTTTTATCTCAGTCCAGCATGTGTATCAGTATGGTTTGCTACTGTTTGTTTGCATTGCATGAGTTGGAATTTTATTGGGTAGTGTGTTCATCAATTCTTTCTTCATCAGCACTTACTTAAACACTCATTACTGCAGTAGCAGATTTTTTATTCATTACTAAACTATTAGCCATGCCTATTGTGCAGCATCTGCTCTAATGCTCAAACATTTGCCGAAGGCTTCATGCAGATTTTATTTCAAGCTCAATTAACCTTGGCACCTGGTTATCAATCAAAAATGCTACTACAGTTTAAGTTTTGCATATTATGGGTAGAAACTATGACTAACTCATATAAAGAAAGGGGGCAACTTTACTTGCCCCCTATCTAATTTTAAACTATTATAGCATTCTATTGCTTCACAGCTTTTATAACATGGCTATATGATGCACTTGTTACTGAAATGCTGTAAGTGCCGGATTGCCATCCAGCTGTTTGAATATGGACAGCGGACTGATTTAGGTTAATGTTTTGATGATACACAATATTGCCCTGCATATTTTTTATGATAATATCAGCGGTACCAACAAGTCCTTTAGGAATTTTTAAATCAAATTGATCTTTAAATGGATTAGGTACCACTTGCAATGCCTGCATAGTTTTACTGAGCTGAATGAGTGGACTGCTGCCATTAGATAGTGCTTTATTTCCTCCATGTATATAAAATGAGGAAAGCTTATCTGTTGTAAAATCAATAAAATAAAAATCATCATTGAATATACCAACATCATCAGGCTTGATAAATCGGTAGGCAGTATTTGTAAACGAAGCTGCACAAGCATCATCATTTTGGGTAATGCGTAGATCGCTTGGTAATGCCACTCCGCTGCCGGGAGTTTCTTGCAAGCGTTCAATTTCATTTTTGCTCAACAATATCCTTACTGTTATATTTCCTGAAGGCTGATTTTCTGTATTGAAAGTTATGTTGCGATCAGCATATACTCTTCCATTGGCATCAGACCTAAGCATGGTATTTTTATGTATGAATAGATCAGCACTTACATTGCCAAGTGTATTGCCAGCGGCCTTTACAGCACCTATAAGTAGGTTAAATTGATCTGTAAATGGCACAAAGCGTTTAGTATTATCATTGTCAGTAAATTTACTGATTGAATATTGATTTCCTGCGGTACAAGAATTGGCTGCTCCGGTTGAACCTGTCATATCCATAATACACATATCCATATTCAAATACGAAAATTGATTGGCACTAAATATTTGCATATAATACGTACTTCCTTTGCGCAGCAAATAGGAATAAACATCTACATAGTTTTGACCTCGCGGTGGAAAAATATAACCACAATCCACCTTATTGCCTTCTGTACAAGGGCCATTATAAATGTTGATATAAAAGCCGGGTTTAGAATGCTTATTGGCAAAATCATCATATTGAATTTTACTGAATCTGAAAAGTGAGAGGTCTGATGTGGCTGTAAATTTTATCCAAACTTCATCATCATCACTTCCTGTAAATATACCACACTGTGATCCTGAAAGTTCATTGCCCAAATTGGCTCCTTTTGTAGTTATGGCTACAGGTGTACAATTTTTGCTGAATGGTTGTGTAGCTATTTCTAATGCATGGCTACAATCATCATTTACTGGTGCAGGAACTAAGCATTCAATACCCATTTGATAAGAAGATGGAAAGCCAGGTGCTGCTTTTGCTTTGTCCATTATGAGGTATTCTTTTCCGGCTTGTAATGGTCCGAAAGTAAATTTAATTTCACCATTTGTACTGCCAATACAATTCCAATCATTTGGCCCAGCACCCAATGCCGCATCTTTATATAAAAATGCCATAGTTTGCCCTGTGTTTACGGAGTAGCAATTTAATTTATACATACCACTAACAGAAGGCGTGAATCGATGAAAAAATTCTCTACTATAATATTCATCAGCACAGTATTTATTTAGGTATAAACCATCACCTGCTATAAAACTATTGTTATTGAATTTTTGGTCACAGTTTAATACATCAATCGTATTTATATCATAGGCAGTAGTAAAGCGCTCCATTGTCCAATCTGATTTTCCTGCCTTACTTACAGAGCGCACAAATAAGTAATATTTTTTCTTTGCTTCCAATGGGGTTAGCCGGGTATAATTTAAAGCAGTACGTTCAAAATTTTGCGGTGGTACCGGTCTTTCATTGACTGAGTATTCATATACAACACTATCTTCTTTCTTCCAAGATGCATCTACAAAACTTGTGTTTTCATTAAAAACTTTCAAACCCTGTGGGGGAAAGGTTACAACTTCTTTGATTTCCACAACATCTAAATATAAATAAGTTGTTAGGTTTTTTGTGGTAATGTGGAAACCCAGATTAAATGCTGCATTTTCGGTGGCAGTATAATTGATTTGGGCCTTTTCATAAATAGCTGAGGTTACATTTTTTTCCCATATTATTTTTGTTTGATTGATAGATTTATTGCCCTTGCCAATAGTTACATCTAATTTGTTTGGTAAGGTTGATTGATTTTTATAATAGAAAGAAATACTATATTTTTTTCCTGCGGAAAAATTGAAAGAAGGACTGATTAACCAGCCATCCAAAGGAGCATTTCCAGAGCTATAATCAAAATACATACAGTAGCTGCCTTCATACTGATTGCCAAATCCGGGGTCTGCAAAAAGGCTTTTCCAAATACCAGATTTTTTTTCTATACTCCAGCCCACAGGCGGCTTTGGTTCTATACTGGATTCAAAATCTTCCGCTAATACTACTTGTGCATTTAGTGTGTGAACAGAAAAGTTTAATCCAAGTAAAAGAATCATACAAGCAATCATGCTTTGATGTAAAGTTTGTTTCATTTTGTGCGAATTTTTTTACAAACCTAAAGCTTTTATATAAAGAATACGGCATTCACACCATCAATTTAATTGAAGCCATAATGCTTAGAACACAACATTGAAATACACAAACCCCAAAGCAAAAATTTTACAATCTATGCATTAACAAAAATGAGGAAATGTCTACATCATTACTTTTCGTATAATAGCACAAATCCATATTTCTGTATAGATACATTGGAAGTATATAAAGCATCCATATCGCTCATACCTCCATTTTCAAGTGCAATATGCCATTCCCCTTCGGGTAATGAAATTTGCTGATTTTGATTGCTACCATTAAACCCTACAAATATTTTTTTCCAATTATCGCCGGGCACATCACTCAGGGTATAAGCTACTGTTTGTGCCGGAGTATTTTCAATAAATAATAAATGCTTCGCAATGGCTTCACTAGTGGTAAGCCTAAAGGATGGATGCTGCTTGCGCAAATAAATAAGATAAGCTACCTTATCCACTACATCCATATTATCGGTTTTTAAATTCCAGTCTATTGCATTGATACTGTCTGGTGACTTGAAAGAATTCTCTACACCTTGCTTTGTGCGCAAAAACTCTGAACCTGCAGTAAAAAAAGGTATACCTTGTGAAGTAAGTACAATAGCAAAAGCCAACTCCTGCATGCGTTTTCTATCTGCCTCATCATATTGCGCAGCAGAAATGGCTAACTTATCCCACAAGATATGATTATCATGACACTCGCAGTAGGTAATGATTTGAAGTGGATTTGAAGCATAACCATGTTGCTTTACTTGTGGATGATTACAAGATGCAATAATACCAAAACGAATAGCATCTTCCACACCTTTCTTACCACTAATGAATCCCGGGTCGTATTGATCAAATACACTGCCTTTGATTGCATTTCTGGCATCATCACTAAATACTGCTATACCATTGAGTTGATTCACATTATTTTTTACAGCACGCCGCTCCTCGGCAAGTGGGCTGCTGCCTGCTGTCCAGCCTTCACCATACAATAAAATACCGGGATGAATTTTTCTTAGTGCTGACGCAATGAGGTTCATCGTTTCAATATCATGAATACCCATTAAATCAAAACGAAATCCATCCACATGATATTCCTTTACCCAGTAGCAAAGACTTTCAATAAGGAAGCGGCGCATCATGGGTCGTTCACTGGCAGTTTCATTATTACATCCACTCGCATTACTAAAACTTCCATCTGCATTTTGTCTGTAATAATATCCAGGAGCTAATTGATTAAAATTGGAATGTTCAGTAAACATGGTATGGTTATACACCACATCCATAACTACCTGCATGCCATTGCTGTGGAATGTTTTTATCAGCTCTTTAAATTCTTTAATTCTTACCGTGCCATCCGCTGCATTAGTACTGTAGGAGCCTTCGGGTGTGTTATAATTCAATGGGTCATAACCCCAGTTGTATTGTGGCAATGTCAATCTCGTTTCATCAACCGTACTATAATCAAAGCAGGGCAATAAATGTACATGACTTATACCTAATGATTTAATATGGTCTAAGCCCGTAGAAAGACCATCTTTATTGACAGTGCCTGATTCTGTAAGTGATACAAATTTTCCTTTGTTGTGCATACCACTTTCGGCATGTATGCTTGCATCTCTTATATGAAGCTCATAGATAACAGTAGCTTCGTGTTGAATGCTTTTATGGCTTGCTGCATCTACATCCCAATCAACAGGGTTTGTTTTATTAAGATCTATAATTTGAGCACGCTTACCATTTGTGCCCACTGCTTTGCAATAAGGGTCGGGAACTGTGTCACTCCACTTATTATTTATTTTAACCGTAAAAGCATAAAATTTTCCTCCTAAATTTCCATCTGAAAGATAAAGCCAGGTGCCGGAAATATCCTGCTTCATTTTACAAATTTTTTCAGGATGTCCATATAGTCCATCGCTGTAAATAAGTAAATGTGCCTCCTGTGCAGTGGGGCTCCAAATGCGAAATTGTGCATTGGTTGAACTATAGGTTAGGCCAAGATCATTGCCGGTGTATTCAGGCCATTGCATATATTCATTTTGCTGTGCGTGTAGCATGCTTTGTTGAAAACTTAATACCATAAGGAGCAGAGATAACTGTTTCATTCAAATTATGTTTGCAAGGAAATATTTTTTTATACACTTTCTGAGTAAAAGACCTTTGCAAACCTTTTAAAAGAAAATGAATATGCCAATTGGAAATACTTCTGAGCAAATATGGAAAAAAATTACATGGTATTGTCAATACCAAGAAAGATGTCATACAGAGGTAACTCAAAAATTAAAACTGATTGGTGTATGGCAAAAAGAGCAGGATGCCATATTATGTAAATTGATAGAAGAAAATTATATCAATGAAGAAAGGTTTGCCATACAATATGCTGGTGGAAAATTTCGCATGAAACAATGGGGCAAAACAAAAATAAAATATGCGTTAACACAGAAAGGAATAAGTGTATATAATATCAAAAAAGCTTTACAGTCCATTCCTGAAGATGCTTATGAAGCCACGCTACTACAATTAGCACAAAAGAAATGGAAGGAACAAAAAGGTACTGTCATTGTCCGAAAAAGAAATTGTTATAACTATTTGCAACAGCGTGGATATGAAAGCCAGTATATCACAAATGTTTTAAAGATTCTTGAGCAATAAAGTAAAACAAACACCGGGAAGGTCTTAATAGGCATTAATCCTTATAAACAGTATTATAGTTTTAATTGCGACCCTCGGTGTTGTTTTTCCCCTTATCAAGCATGCATGGCGTTAATTATTTTGTACGGTATTCCAAGTTTTGTACGGCACTTTATTACGGCAGGGCTTTAAAGGTATTCAGGTTTTGGTTAAACAACGACTAACTCATATATTAATACTTATCGCAAAGGCTGCAGGGTATATAATGTTATCCAATTTAGTACAACGGTTAAAGTAAGTTAGACTTGTGCCAATTTTTATTTCAAAAGATTATAATTCTTAGCAAAAAATACAATATCTCAAACTCGTAAATAATTCCGATGATTATTATCATAATATTTAATTACTTTGCATTTTTCGGTAAATACGTTTAATTACATATTTTATGAAACATTCAAACACCCTCAAGAGTTTGTTCCTCTATGGAATGTTAATGCTTTTTACCTCACAGGCAAACGCACAAAATGCATGTAGCAATACAATTTTTAACCCCAAAGCAGATCTTACTGAGAGGACATTTCTAGAGTCAGATATAAAGTATAAATTAAATATTTCATACAGGAAAAAAGGAAATCTACCAGTTGCCCCCGATGTTCAATTCCAAAATGATTGCGGTACAAGTATAACATGTAATACATCGGGTGCTGATTTGAGATATGACATGTACTATCCCCAAAGTCACAATTATAATCAATGTCCGTTACCAGTGTTTATATTATGTCATTCTGGTGGTTTTTCTGATTGCTCCTCAAAAGGAACTGATTATTATAAAAATTTTTGTATAGAATATGCACGCCGTGGTTTTGTAGCAATAAATTTAGAATACAGAAGAGGCGTAGATGTATCGGAAAATCAAAGTAACTTAAAATTTTTATCTGCAAGCCAATTGCTTGGTCTTTATCGTGCAGTACAGGACTTGCGTGGAGCCATGCGTAGCGTGATAGCCAGAGAATATGATAATAGCTTTCCTGATATAAAAATTGATGTGAATAATATTTTTATTGGAGGGGAAGGCACAACAGTAATGAATACAGCTTACTACACTCAGGAAATGTTTAATGAGATAGCTCCAGGTATTCAAAATTCATTAGGCAGTTTGGATGAAGATTATTATTATGGTTCAAAATTTATTCCTGTAAATGTAAAAGCAGTTATGAATTTATCAGGTGGAGTATATGTTCCTTTAGATAAAAGTTTTACCCATTACTTTTATGACAATAAAAACAGAACAGCGCCACTTATTTCATTTCATGGAGCTTTAGACAATATTATTCCGATCAATGAAGAAAAGATTTATTTTATGGATTCGCCTTTTAATTATCAGTCCTATTGCGTAAAGAATCCATTTCAACTATCCAATGCAAATGGAAAAGAGGCTGACTTGTTGAATATAGGTTCTAAGCGTATTTATGAATTCTTTAAGAACAATTTGGACATATCTACAGAGTTGTATGTTGATTGTAAAATGAATCATAATATCTCTAACTATTCAGGCTTTGGCACAGGTATTACAAATATTGATTCTGTGCAAAACTATATTGTTGGCAGATCGGCAACTTTCTTCCAAGCAGTTGTAAATAAATCTGTAAAAAATCTTAAGGATTCCAAATTTGTTGATTGCGAAAATTATCGAAATGGATCTTCAAATGCAGATAATAATAATAACTGCAAACAACTTGATAAGTGTGAAAATTTAAAAGAAACTAATAGCAAATATTGGGAGCAAGAGCCTATTCAGGACAAACAAATATTATTTACTTCAAGTTTCATACGTAAAATACTAAGTATAAAAATGAAAAATATTGGAGCAGCACGTGCAGATCTATATTCATTTAGCGGACAGATGATAAAAAACTTAACGAGTGAAAACGGTTTTATTACCATTGACTTTAATGAAATGAAACCGGGTGTATATATGATACGTATTGTACAAGGTGGAAATGTTCAAACTGAAAAAATTATAGTTCAATAGCAAAATACTATTATAAAAAACCCCGCATTTGCGGGGTTTTTTTATATTTATTTTTGAATTAATCTTTTATTTCGATGGATTCCATATAGACAAATCCCGAGCAGTCATTTTCTCTAATTCAGCTATATCAGCTTTAAAAACATCCCATAGCCAAATTCTATCTTCATTTGAAATCTTTGGTACATCTTTTACACGCCACCTATTTTTGAATATATTTTTAATACTCTTTGGTATTCGTTTGGCTATGAATCTTGTACCCTGAACACCTATCAATTTATTACTAACCCTATTTGCCTTTCTGTCGAAATAGAAATTCGCAATTTCCTTGTTTGGTATAATGAAATCAGTATCTACACCAATATGTTCAAAAAGGGATTTGATAGTTGCATCAAAGTCATTTTTAAGATCTTCCATAAAAAGAACTTTAATTTGATCGGGGTTGAATCTTTTTTGCCAATTTTTTATGGTTTGCGCATACATACCTGCCTGTAAATAAGTGCGCAATCTGCTTTCTCCTTCATCAAAATTACCAATACTATTTAACCAGGTTGTACTTCCAATATCGCCTTCGAGGTTTGTATCAGGCATTTGTTTTAAATTCATCTCCATGGCGGATCTAAAACCAGCCTTTTCAACACCCATTCCTCTTTGCATTAGCCAACTGCTAAATGCCCTATCCATTGGATTGCGAAAGCACAATATTATTTTGGCATTTGGGTAATGCAATTTGATACGATCCGCAGTAAAAGTCAGGAAAGAATATACTGGAGTAGCCTCACCAATTGCTTTTGCATTGCCAGCTTCCTCAAAATATTTTTCATAGAAATCCATTCCCTTGGAATAATCTCTACTAAAAAAAAGTGTCTCTTTTACTTTGCTGGTGTACACATCTGGGTGTTGACCAAGATAATAATGCAAAGAGGTGCTGGCACATTTTGGGGGACCAATAATGAAAAAATTTGGATGCATATATTTTTTTTAAGAAATGCGGTGCAAAAGAAAGTGATTTTGCTTGAAAAATCACCCTAAAATCCACAAATTCAAACTGGGGAATATTATTTATTCATTGCTTTCCACAATAGATCTTTCAATTCAAAAAGATTTTTCTGTTGTACTGCTGATATAAAAATACTGGGCACATCTTTGGGCAATTCATTATGTATTGCTGATTTTAATTCATCATCAAGCATGTCTGACTTGCTAATGGCTATCAAAAAATCTTTATGTAATAAATCAGGGTTATACGCCTTTAGCTCATCTATCAAAACCTCAAACTCTTTTCTATGATCTGCACTATCAGCAGGAATCACAAATAGTAGAACGCTGTTTCGCTCTATATGTCTTAGGAACCGATGACCCAAGCCTTTTCCTTCAGCAGCCCCTTCGATAATACCGGGTAAATCTGCCATACAAAATGACTGATTATCTCTATAAGAAACCATACCCAATTGTGGTACTAATGTAGTAAATGCATAATCTGCAATTTTTGGCTTGGCCGCAGACAATACGGAAAGTAAGGTGCTTTTGCCTGCATTAGGAAAACCAACCAATCCTACATCTGCCAGCACCTTTAGTTCAATTAACTTCCAACCTTCATTGCCTGATTCTCCCGGCTGGGCATGTTCAGGAGCTTGTTTGGTGGCAGTTGCAAAAAAAGCATTACCCATACCTCCTCTCCCACCTTTTTGAAGGACTATTTCCTGACCATCTTCCAATATTTCAGCTTCTTGTTCGCCTGTTTCTTCATCTCTGGCAATTGTGCCTAATGGCACTTCAATAATAATATCTTTACCATCTTTTCCCGTACTATTATTCTTTGAGCCTCCTTCACCATGTTCAGCTATTACATTCTTATAATATCTCAAATGAAGCAATGTCCATAATTGGCTATTTCCTCTTAGAATAATATGCCCTCCTCTTCCACCATTGCCACCATCTGGACCACCATTTGGATTAAACTTCATACGTAGGAAATGTCTACATCCCGCACCACCATTGCCACTCTTGCAAAACACCCGTATATAATCAATAAAATTTGATTTCTCCATAAGTCGGTAAAGATATGCCAGTAAGAAGTGCAACCCTAAGCCCACACACTCAGATTTTCTTATTGCAATTCATTTTATTTACCAAATGCAGTATTAATGGGGCCTTAAGAACAAATCATGATACTAAAAAATGCATCAACTCTTCTGAAACTGCAAGAAAAAAAAAGTTAATTAGTGTTCTGAATTGAACGCCAAAATAGAGGAACAATCTTGGTAGTCTGTATTTCAAATTTTATACTAATCGGATGTATCAAAGATTCCAAAAAATAGCAACCAAATGAATTATAGGTTTTGAATCATTTCAAACACTACATTTATCCCAAAAAGCAAAATGAAAAAGTTTGTAGTAGTACCCTTTCTTCTCGCAGTCATATTTATTTCAGTGGCGGCTATTCAGCCAAATGCAACTTATAAAAATTTGCAAGTGCTTCCACAAAATATTAGTGACGACAGTTTAGATATGTACATGGATATGTTTAGCGATGGACTTGGTGTTAACTGTGAATTCTGTCACGTAAAAATTGATGACAATAACTGGGATATGGCAACTGACGAAAAGGAAGAAAAACAAGTAGCCAGGCACATGCTACGCATGATGTTTGACATTAATAAAAACTATTTTAGTTTTGAGGATGAATCAGAAAATAAGCCGTTGGTAGTAACATGTAATACTTGCCACAAAGGTGAGCCACATATAGAAGACCAAAAATCAGGAAAACACTAACGAGATACTGAATCTTTGTTTACAATTTCTACTTTTACACTTGTAGTGCCGGCATTATAAAAATCTAATTTTCTTGCAGCAGCCTGTGTCAAATCAAGTATGCGCCCTTTCTTATGCATGGATGGTGCCATACGATCGTTTACTTTTACGTAAACAACCTTCCCATTGCGTGTATTGGTAACTTTTACCCAAGTGTTTAAACGGAATGTATTGCTGGCGGCAGTCATGCCTGAATTTCTAAAAATTTCTCCGGTAGCTGTTTTACGGCCATCAAATTTGGAAGCATAAAAACTGGCCATTCCCTTATAAAAATCTCCAGTACCTGAATAAGTTGCTTCTGAATCTTTTTCTTTTTTCTTGTCTGAAAGTTCAAATTCTGCATTCTGTTTAGATACCAAAGAATCAATTTTTGTTGAATCTAAAAAAATTATTGAATCTTTTAAAGGAACTAAAGTTGTATCAGAAAAATTTGAATTATTTGATAATTCAGGTAAAACCTGTTTGGCCACCGGAACAAAAGACAATAATAAAAAGCTCACTATAAAAATAAATAACTTTTTCATTTTCAATTATTTATTAGTTTTTAATTTAAAAAAATGTCAGCCATATTTTAGCATTTTGTGTTTAACTGACAACTCGTTTTCAAGGTTGCCGCTTATTACTCAATAATAATGCCAAAAGAATTTTATACTTTAATTTTAACCAAGATTCCTTTTTAGTTTAAATTTTATTTTAATGTTTCAAATCAGTTCAATATATCTTTGCAACGGCCGTAAAAAATGATGGGCCAAAAGTTCCCGGGGTGCGTCAATATTATTGAAGCTGAGATTATACCCGTAGAACCTGAACAGGATAATACCTGCGAAGGGAAGGCGCTGTATCACTGCACTTTTATCGCAAAGTCCTGTTCCATCCTATATACATACGATGAAACAGAAATTTTTAATCGCAACATTTCTCTTGATTTCTTTCCTGAATTCTGCACAGGATAGAACGGTTTTTATCTTTACAAATGAAACAGGATTACCCATACCCGGAGTATCGGTAGTTGTAGAACTAAGTAACCGGATAACGGAAGCAACCCAAACAAACGCTGATGGAAGCATTGAGTTAACTAAGATCCCGCCAGGTAGCCTGTGTATGCTACATGCCTCGCATATCAATATGAAGCAATTGGATACCAGTGTGGTTATACAGCAATCTGTTTATACTTTTCAACTTCAAGAAGCAGATTTGTTTTTAGAAACATTAGAAATAAAAGCTGTAAGACCATCTGATAAGAGCCCATTTGTAAAAACAACACTCAATCGAACAAACCTTGAAAAGCTAAATCTGGGTACTGATATTCCTTTTGTTTTAAATCAAACGCCTTCTGTAACAATCAATTCAGATGCGGGTAATGGTGTTGGTTATACAGCAATCAGAATAAGAGGAACTGATGCCACCAGAATAAACTTTACACTTAATGGTGTGCCCTACAATGATGCCGAAAGCCAAGGTACATTTCTTGTAAACATACCAGATATCATCTCTTCAACTTCATCCTTACAAATTCAGCGAGGTGTTGGAGCATCTACCAATGGATCAGGTGCATTTGGTGCAACCATAAACTTAGCAACAAATGAATTCAATGAACAAGGATATATTGCTTTGAACAATAGCATAGGTTCTTTCAACACTTATAAAAATACACTTCTTGCATCAACTGGTCTGTTAGACAGCCAGTTTACAGTAGATGCAAGACTGAGCCGTATATCCAGTAATGGTTATGTAGATCGAGCAAGATCAGATTTATATGCCTGGTATATATCCGGTGCTTGGATAAGAAAGAACTCATCTCTTAGACTCAATGTATTTTCAGGTAATGAGGAAACATATCAGTCGTGGTATGGTGTACTGAAAACTGTACTTGACACAAACCGAACTTTTAATCCGGCAGGTACCGATAAGCCCGGTGAACCATACGAAGATCAAACAGATAATTATAAACAAACCCACTACCAATTATTTTTCAATCAACGAGTTACAGATAAGATATCTATACAATTCACAGGTTTTCTTACCCGTGGCAAAGGTTACTACAATGAATATAAAACAAATAGAAAACTAAAAGACTACGGTATTGAGCCACCTGTTATTGGTGCAGATACCATCTTTAAATCGGATTTGATTCGGCAACTATGGTTAGACAATTATTTCTTCGGAAATGTTTTTACAATTCAATATAACACAAGCAAAACCAATTATACTGCAGGTGGCAGTTGGAGTAGATATAATGGTGAGCATTTTGGACTTGTAAAATGGGTGGATGTTTTACCAGAAATTTCAAAACAAGAATATTACAGATATCCGGCTTTTAAGAATGATGCGAATGTGTATATAAGGGCACTACACAATTTGTCAAATCATTGGATAATTTTTGGAGATTTACAATATCGAACTGTTAAGCACCAGATGGATGGATTTAGAGATAATGGTGAATTATTTATCAATAGAAAGTTTGACTTCATTAATCCGAAAGCAGGTGTTCGATATACAAAGAATGGATGGTCAGTATTTGGCAGTTATGCTTTGGCTGGTAAAGAACCTAATAGAGATGATTTTGAGGCAGGATTGACACAGCAACCAAATGCAGAATATCTTCATGATATTGAATTTGGGGTTGATAAGCATAGTAGTATTTGGAGCTCTGCCATCAATTTTTATGCAATGCTTTATAAAGATCAATTGGTACAAACAGGAAGAATCAATGATGTAGGAGCCTACACCCGCATCAATGTACCAAAGAGTTATCGCATAGGCATGGAATGGCAGGGTGCTTTGCGCATGAACGCATGGATAAATGCATCAGCAAATGTTACACTTAGTGCCAATAAAATAAAATCTTTTACAGAATATGCAGATAGCTATGATGTAAACTTTGAATACATTGAGCAAAAAGCCATTGCGCATAGCAATACCGCTATTTCTTTTTCTCCATCCTTCATTGCCGCAGGCACCATTAATTTTCTTCCATTAAAAAATACTGAGTTAAGTATTTTAAGCAAGTATGTGGGTAAGCAATATTTAGATAATACAGAAAATGAAGAACGCAGTTTGGACGCCTATTTTATAAATGATTTGCGTTTTACACTTGACCTATTTACAAAAAAATGGAAGGGCAGTAAATTAATTGTACAAGCTAATAATGTATTCAATGTAATGTATGAACCCAATGGATATGTGTACGCTTATTTATATGATGGGGCTATAACAAATGAGAATTATTACTACCCTATGGCGGGCATCAATTATATGGTAGCATTAAATATAAGGTTAGGCAAATAAGTGTCTAACCTCCACCAATCATATCCATACCGCCACTGCCATCAGCTTTGTTACTCTTACGTTTGAAAAGAGAAGTATCAAACTTTCCAAATCGGTAGCTGAAATTAATCCGTAGTACTTGAGGGTCTCTGCGTCTGAAATTATTTTGCTCTATAAAGATGCTTTCGGCAAAGCTGGCTTGCACCATAGTTCTAAACACATCATTCATACTGGCGGTGATGGATGCTGTGTTTCCATTTTTAAAAGTCCAATCTTTTTTTATTGCCATATCAACACCATATCTTGGTTTTATGAAACCTTGAGCAGTACCTAAATTTCCACCACCCCACATGCCACCACCCATGCCGCCACCGCCTCTACCACCACCGCTGGAGCCGCCGCTTCCGCTGCTTACAGGCAGCACAGTGCGGGCATTATACTCACCAGACAGTTGTATGCTATATCCTTTCTTGAGCTTAAAATTATTATTCATTTTGGCAAACCAACTCACCAAATCATTTGTAAACCCTTGATCCAAATTGTCGCCATTAATTACACTATTGAAAAGATTAAAACTTGTGGTCATATCCCAAATTTTGAGCAGTGTAATTTTGTTGGTGAGCTCCAATCCATAGCTATTACTACTATTTGCATTGGCGTAACTATTGAAAATAACACTATCCAATAAATCGGGGGTACCTCCATTCAAATCTTTATATTGATATCGGGTTATGAGGTTTGTACTATGCTTGTACCATGCTGTAATCAAAAAATTAGCTCCCTTTTTATAAGCGTTATTATAAGACAACTCATAACTGCCAGTAAATTCAGGTTTTAATCCGGGATTGCCTACACTTGGATTTTGAGGATCGCTGAAATCAAAGAATGGGATGAGTTGAAAAAAGTTTGGCCTATTTACCCTGCGGCTATAATTCAACTGTAAGTCTTGCTTATCATCAAGCTTATGCGTGATAAATAAACTGGGAAATAAACTCACAGGAAATTTTACTTCAAAAGAAGAATCTCGATTCAACTCTGTGCCAGCATAATCTGAGCTCTCAATCCTAAATCCACCCTGATAATTCCACTTCTTTCCCTGTACAATATAATTTACATAAGCAGCATAGACTTGATCTGTAAATTGATATTGGGTACTGATAAACGGAAGCTCCACAAACTCATTTTTTATTGCATCAAAGAAACTTTGTGTATTGTTGTTTTTGAAAAAACGTACTGCAGTTCTCAACCCTGTTTCCAATTTTTGTTTGTCCGTAATTTTTGATTCAAAGTCTGTTTGCACGGTTAAGAACCTGTTATAGCCCTCGCCTTTTATTTGTTGTTGAAATGGTTTTCCCTTCGGGGAATTATCGGCATTGAAGGTAAAAGTATTGATATTATTGGTACTGCTGTTATCATTGGCAGTATAGTTTACATCTGCTGTTAGACTTGTACCTTCTTTGGAGAAATTATGCTTATAACTCAAGTTACCACCAAGGTTTTGAAAATTAAATCTATTTTGGTTATCCGCATTACTATAAGAAAGAAATAGGTTGTCAAATGTAGAGTCCACTCTTTGCTCCTGGGTATTATCAAACTTTCCTTTTGTAAAACTTCCACCTACTGTTATCGTGTTTCTGTTGTCCACAAAAAAATCAAACCCGGATCTTACAAAGGCAAAATATCCTGTATTTACTCCTTCCCCATTTTGATAGATTTGTGATGATGGAATGGTCAAATTTGTTCGGTCCGAATTGAACCAATTCAGGCTTTTGCGCTGATTATAGAATGTGTTGATGAAGAAATTTATTTTATTCTGACGCCAGTTAAAATCCCCACCCATATTCATACGTAGTCGGCTATCTAATCCTGCTCTTATGCCACCATTGTATCCGGATTTTTTATTTTTTTTAAGGACAATATTTAGTATGCCCGCATTTCCACCACTGGCATCATATTTTGCAGATGGATTTGTAATTAATTCTACTTTATCAATAATATCAGCAGGTATTTGATTGAGGCTGAGGGTGGTGGGTCTGCCGTCTATAAACAATTGCGGGGCAGCATTTCGCAGCGTCACATTCCCATCTATATCTACATTGAGATTGGGTATTTGCTTCATTACCTCTGTAGCTGTTTGCCCCTGACTCACAATATTTTTATCAACATTAAAAATTTTTCTGTCCACTCCCATTTCGAAGAATGGTTTACTACTCGTTACAGTTACTTCTGCCAAAGTACCGGATGCAGTTTTCAATTTAAAATTTCCAAGGTCTTTATCAACTGCAGAAAGCATTTGCTGCATACGATCTGAACCATTACCTATAGAGCCTTGCATTTTGGGCATATCAAACTTCACCAAAAAAGTATCCGTTTCATAACCTACCGCAGAAGATATCAATTGAAAGCTACCCATAATGGGCAATCCTTCAAAACTAAAATCTCCTTTTGCAGTAGTTATTAAGGTACCATATACAAAGGGTTTCATTTTCCTTGTTACTGTATCCATTTTATTCCCTTTCAATATTACAGTGGCACCATCCACACCCTTGCCAGATATGGAATCTATAAACTTACCATATAAATGACCAATATTCATTTGCCCGCCACCAGGAGGGCCACCACCAAATTGTGCTTGAGCAAAAATGGAAACACAAAAAAAAGGAACTAAAAATAATTTTGATTTCAAAATGAAAATTTTTACAAAAGAAAGTAATCGGATTTTAAAACTACTTTCTTTTATCTGAGTGATTAATAGCCCAAATCAACAACCCTGCGTAAGTATTGTTTATTTTGAATAATCCACGTAACCTCATAGCGATTTTTTCCTTCGCCATTCAGCATATAAATGTATAGGTACTGCTTATCCAAGGAATGATATACCCTGCAGTAGCTTTTTAATTTACCTTTCTCTTCATAACTCAATACAGGCTCATACAACTCAGTAAAAGCTAAAGCAGGTATTCGTATAGTGTCATTACCAATAATAGCAGTAACGGATTCAATTTTTTTCGTAGGTTTCTTTGTGCCACTTCCCCAAAAGCCTTTGTTATCAATTTTTACCAAATACTTTTCATCATAATAAAGAAACTTGTGACCAATGGAATCAAACGCTGTGGTTGTAATGGATATCTGCAATGAATCTTTCAAAAAACTGATAGACTTGTCGTCACTATAATAAATGGGAATTTCCGGAAGCTTAAGTGCATTAAGACTTTCGCTAATGCCCCCAATAGAAAATGTAGCCATATCTGCCCTTAGTTTAGTATCCAAAATTTTTAAAAAACCCTCCCGCTTTGATCTATAGTCTGGTATATCATCCTGCGCAAATATGTTGGTATGTGCCAATAGCAGCATGGCAATTACAATTAAGTTCCCATTTTTCATTTTATGGTATTGATAGATTTTCTGCAATTTAATGGGATAATAAATTTTTTATACTAACATTACTTTATTTAACTTTTATAATCCTTCGCATTTCAGAAAGTATTTATAGTTTCATGCCTGCTCTTATGGCCTGTAGTTTCTGTTCATGCTCATCTCTGTACAACATATTCATCGTTTCAAATGGAATAATTCTACCGTCTTTATGCACTATATGTACACAACTTTTTTTGATGGCCCTTACATCAAAGTCCCATGCATCAATAAACCGCATGATGATGATGCGAAAGAGGTTATCATACTTCAACCCCGGTGCATAAATATCAGGAAGACAACACAACAGTTGTTTCATATTATCATCTACCCTATCCACAGAAATACCTGTGCTAAATATTTTGATGAGTTGATCATGTAAGCCTGCATCTTGTTCATACACAATTGTATTTTTTTTAGATTGATCTAGGAGGATGGCAGGATCAATATATCTTGTAAGAGGTATAATTTCTTGGTTGATTTTCAATGCATACCCCATTACCAATGCATCAGGATTGCAGGGCACAGGTACCAGATCATGAGCATTAAAAAGATTGGTTTGTTCCAATATTTTTTGTCTAACTGCTGTTAGCGTTATTCGGTTTTTTGCAGCGTCAAAATCAACATTTCTTCCTGCCACTTGAACAGGTTGAAATGTGATACCTCTTATACAGGGCTGTTTCACTGCAAATTCAATAAGGCTGCCTATTTCATCATCATTGTAGCCTTGCATAACCGTAACCACTAGTGTGGTAGAGAGATTAAACAAATTCAAATGCTCCAGTGCCTTCATTCGTTCTTCCAGTAAATTTTTTCCCCTTAATTTTTCAAGTACTTCTGGCCTCTGAGAATCCCATTGCAGATAGATTTCAAAATCGGGCATATACCCTGCAAGGCGCTTTGTGAATTCCTTATCTTTTGCAATACGTAGCCCATTGGTATTTATCATTAAATGCCTGATAGGCCTTTGCTTGGCTGCATCCAATATTTCAAAAAATTGTGGGTGTATAGTAGGTTCACCACCACTTATTTGTACCACATCCGGACTGCCCTCATTGGCCACAATGATATCCAACATTTTTACTACTTCTTCCAGCGTACGGTGTCGGCCATAATGTGGGCTGCTCATGGCATAGCAAGTAGGACAAGTAAGGTTACACCTGTCCGTTATTTCAATGACAGATACACAGCTATGTTGCTCATGATCTGCACAGAGCCCACAGTCATAAGGACAACCATAATGAGTGGCAGTTTGACTAAAATATGGTGCTTCAGATGCTTTATTATAGTTTCTTGCATTTTTATAATATTCAATATCGTCAGCTATCAGCACTTCAAAAAATCCATGCTCCCTACAGGTTTTTCGCATCCATACTTTATCCTCTTTAAAAATGATTTTTGCATCCACTCGTTGCAAACACTCCGGGCATACACTCAGTGTAAAATCGTAATACGTATAATCTTTAACAGGCATGCTGCAATGATAAGCTTTGGTTTATAAATTCGCTTTGTAGGCACTACTTATCACAGAAATTTTATATTTGGTTTCGGGTTGAGTCTTGGGGTTTGAGGTTTTATTCTTATTCGCCCTTCGGGCAATGATTTTTGCGGAGCAAACCTACAGCATGCTTTTACATATCAGAAGCGGGAAAAGCAACACCATTAGCGCAATCATTTTAAGACAATAATGAACCCCCCTCTCCAAAAGATTTTTACCATAAAAAGCCACAGCAAAACACCCTGCCAACATCCAGAAAGACCTGAATCAAAAAACAACCGAGTCATTTTCAATTTCCATCATGCAATACCTACCCCTACATTTGCAACGCATAAAAAATTGCTTTATGATTAAAAATGTTTCAGTAATAGGTGCAGGCACTATGGGAAATGGCATAGCACATGTATTTGCTCAATATGGTTTTGAAGTGCGGCTGATAGACATCAGCCAAACACAGTTAGAAAAGGCAAAGGCAACCATCTCAAAAAATTTAGACAGACAGGTATCCAAAGCCCTCATTACTACAGCAGATGCAGCAGCCACCCTACAGCGCATACAATTAGATACAGTGTTGGCAAATGGTGTGCAGCAAGCAGACTTGGTAGTGGAAGCTGCTACAGAAAATATAGAACTCAAGCTCTCCATTTTTAAACAAATGGATGCTGCCGCACCGGCTCATGCCATTTTAGCTACCAACACTTCATCCATTTCCATTACAAAAATAGCAGCAGCCACACAGCGGCCACAGCAGGTGATAGGTATGCATTTTATGAACCCTGTACCTGTTATGAAATTGGTAGAAATCATCAATGGATATGCTACCTCAGCCACAGTTACTGACACCATAACAGCACTATCTATGCAGTTGCAAAAAATACCTTGTGTTGTCAATGATTATCCGGGTTTTATTGCCAACAAAGTATTAATGCCCATGATCAATGAGGCTATTTATAGCTTGTATGAAGGCATAGCAGGTGTAGCGGCAATAGATAATATCATGAAATTAGGCATGGCTCATCCGATGGGTCCTTTGCAATTAGCTGATTTTATAGGTTTAGACACCTGTCTCAGCATATTGAATGTGTTATATCAAGGTTATGGCAATCCAAAATATGCGCCCTGCCCACTTCTTGTCAATATGGTAACGGCAGGAAAATTAGGCGCCAAATCTGGTGAAGGTTTTTATACTTATACACCAGGGTCAAAAGAATTGGTTGTAAGCACATCATTCGATAAATAATATGACCAAGCATCATTTTTCCTGGCTAGCGCTGGGCGATAGTTATACCATTGGTGAGGGAGTGCCACTATATCATTCATACCCTTATCAAACCCTGCAAATACTCAGAAAAAATAAACTTCATTTTCACGCACCGGAAGTCATAGCCCAAACCGGATGGACAAGTTTTGAACTGGCCGATCACTTACTGCACCATATTATTTCTGACCAATACGATTTTGTAACGCTATTGATAGGTGTAAACAATCAATACAGAAATCTTCCCATTGAGTCCTACACCACAGACCTCCATTTACTAATCAAAAAAGCCCTGAATTTAGTAGGTGGAAACAGCCAAAGAGTCATCCTTCTCTCCATTCCAGACTGGGGAGTTACCCCCTTTGCACAGGATAGAGATTCAACTGCCATTGCTACCGCTATCAATCAGTTCAATCAGGCCAAAGCCTCCACAGCATTGCATTACGGCATCAATTGTATTGACATTACACCAGCTACTCGGTTGGCAAAACAGGACCATAATTTACTCACCACAGATCAACTGCACCCCTCCGGTTCAGCCTATTCAATATGGGCCAATTTGCTGGCAGCCCAAATTGCTTCTGTACTATAATATTATTTTTTACTGCTACGCAGAATGATAAGGCGGGTTTGAATACTGTTATTAATGCTATAAAGATTTTTTTGCTGCTACGCAGAATCAAGAAGTAGGCTCAGAAACGATATAAAGATTACTACCTACCCTTCAAAATTATTCCACACCCAAAAATATTTTATTTCCTTCTGTGCTAACAGATATTAGTTTTGCCACATATTCACATTACATGACACAATTAGATAATTATATTTCAGGGGCATGGATACCAGGGCAGGGAGATGGCAGCATTTTATATAACGCTGTTACCGGAAGGCCGATAGCCAAAGCCACTACTACAGGTATTGATATGGCTGCTGCGGTACATTATGCAAAAACAGTGGGCAATCCGGCCCTGCGGCACATGAGTTTTTATGAACGTGGACGCATGCTGCGAGCATTGGCACTACACTTGCGCCAGCATTTGGAAAAATTTTATACGATTAGTTATCAAACCGGAGCCACCAAAGTAGATAGTTGGATAGATATTGAAGGGGGTATTGGAAATCTATTTGCCAATGCATCTTTACGACGCAAATTTCCCAATGAGCCATTTGCTTTAGATGGTGAGGCACACAATCTTTCAAAGCAAAATACCTTTATGGCACAGCATATACTTGTGCCAAAAGAAGGGGTGGCTGTACATATAAACGCTTACAATTTCCCCGTATGGGGTATGCTGGAAAAAATTGCAGTAAATCTATTGGCAGGCATGCCGGCTATTGTAAAACCAGCCACCGTTACCTCCTACCTTACACATGCCGTAGTAGAGGAAATAGTAGCATCTGGCATACTGCCAAAAGGTGCATTACAGCTGCTTTGTGGCAGTGCAGGCGACTTACTCAGCCACCTCAATTGTCAGGATGTAGTTACCTTTACAGGGTCCGCATCTACAGGTCTTCAATTGCGCTCTCACCCCATAATTCTTTCAGAAAATGTAGCATTTACTATGGAGGCAGATTCGCTGAACTGTTTGGTGCTGGGTACGGATGTAGAACCAGGTAGTAACAACTGGGATATTTTTATTAAAGAAGTACGCAAAGAAATAACAGTAAAAGCCGGACAAAAATGTACGGCTGTAAGAAGAATTATTGTGCCTGACAGCAAATTAGAAGCCGTGGAGGCAGCACTAATAAAAGCTTTGGCACAAACAGCCATTGGAAATCCTCTTCATGAAAAAGTGCGGATGGGAAGTTTGGCAGGCCATGAGCAGCTAAGCGATGTAAAATCACAAGTACAGAAATTATTAGCTGCATCACAATTAGTATATGGTTCTTTAGACAGTGTAGAGTTGATCGATGCTACTACCGCTGGGGCATTTATGAGTCCTGTTTTGCTGCGCAATGAAAACCCGTTTACTCAGACAGCATCTCATCAAGTAGAAGCATTTGGTCCGGTCAGCACTTTAATGCCATATCACACGATAGATGAAGCACTACAGCTCAGCAAAATGGGCAAGGGTAGTTTGTGTACATCCATTGTTACTAACGATACTACCATAGCAAAAGAATATGTAATGGGTGCAGCACCTTGGCATGGCCGTATATTGGTGCTTAATGAAGCATGTGCAAAAGAAAGTACAGGTCATGGTTCTCCTTTACCATTATTAGTGCATGGCGGCCCGGGTCGTGCTGGTGGTGGAGAAGAAATGGGTGGTCTAAGAGGAGTAAAACATTATATGCAAAGAGTGGCAGTGCAAGGCAGTCCTGATATGCTTACTGCTATCACTAATCATTATATGCCCTATGCCGCCGGCCATACAGATGGCATACATCCATTTAAAAAAGATTTTGATATGCTGCGTGTAGGTGATCAAATCATTACTGAAAAAAGATTGATTACATCCGAAGACATCAATCGCTTTGCCGACCTAAGTGGCGATCATTTTTATGCACACAAAAAAGAAACTGATTTTACAGATACCATGTTTGAGCAGCAGGTAGCACACGGCTATTTTGTACTGAGTGCAGCAGCAGGTTTATTTGTGGATGGAAGTAGTCTTGGGCCTGTGCTTTTAAACTATGGAATAGATGAATTAAGATTTACAAAACCTGTATATCCTGGCATGAGCATGTATATCAGATTTACTTGCAAAGAAAAAATAGAACAGGAACAAAAAGAGCCAACCGATATTCCCCGTGGCATCGTAAAATGGTATGTTGAAATTTTTGATGATACCGATGAACATGTAGGTGTGGCCACCATCCTTACAATGGTTAGAAAAAATTAATAAAGTACAATATAACTAAAATGATAGTAGAAGAAAAGCAACTCCTTTCCGAAGGATATGTAAAAACAGAAGTACACAATCATATTGCTACCATAGAGTTTTTTCATCCACGTAGCAATTCGCTGCCAGCAGCAATTTTAGCACAACTGGCACACGAAATAACCTATGCAGGTAATGACAGTGATATACATGTAATCATACTTCAAGCCGCAGGAGAAAAAGTGTTTTGCAGTGGTGCATCTTTTGATGAATTGGTGGCTATAGAGTCCGCAGAACAGGGGTTAGCTTTTTTTAGCGGTTTTGCACATGTTATCAATGCCATGCGCAAATGTGATAAATTTATAATTGGAAGAATACATGGCAAATGTGTAGGTGGTGGCGTTGGCCTAGCAGCCGCCTGTGATTATGCCATAGCTACCGAAGGTGCAGATGTAAAACTTAGTGAATTGGCTGTGGGTATTGGTCCTTTTGTAGTAGGGCCAGCCATAGAAAGAAAAATCGGGCAATCTGCATTTAGCCAAATAGCAATAGACGCATCCATGTGGCGAAATGCAGACTGGGCAAGACGAAAAGGACTGTATGCTGAACTACACCCTACACCGGATGGTATGAATGAATCTATACAAAGACTTGCTAATGAATTATCTCATGGCAGTTATCAGGCTATGGCGGAATTAAAAGCAGTACTCTGGAAAGGCACAGAACATTGGGACCAATTGCTATCAGAACGAGCCGCCATTAGTGGTCGCTTAGTACTGAGTGATTTTACAAAAAACTTTATTAAGAAATTTAAAGAAAAGAAGTAAGTTATTCCCTACGGGTAATAAGGAAAATTGGCTACTCTACCATCTTGAACTAAGTTCTCGATGTAGCCAGAAGTAATAATAATGAACTGTAAATTTGAATGGTGTATTCTCATATTTTTGCCATGAAAATTTATATAATGAAAAAAATACGAGTAGGTTTTATTATTACAATCTTAGTTTTATTAGTAACAGTTTCCATTCAGGCACAGAGTAATAATTCTGGAAAATTAAGTTTATACATACACGGCACGTATGGCGTACCATTAGATAAAAGTACTTCCAATGCATATACAGGAGCATTTGGTGTACAAACCGGTGTACTCTATCGAGTAGCTAATATGACGCATATTGGTGGCGTGGTGGGGTATTCAAGTTTTCCTGCAAAAACTGATAACCTATTAGGCAGTCTTTACTACATACCAATAAAAGCAAGCGTACGTCAATATTTCCCCATATTAAATAATAAAGTGTTTGGACAGGCAAATGTTGGTGCAGCATTTATTGGACTACCGGAATCAGATGCAAATGACACAAAGTTTGGATTTGATATATATGGTGGGGTACAGATAATTGACAATTTTGAAGCAGCATTAGGTTTTGATGCATTTCAAGAAATCATTGAGAAAAAAGGTTGGACCTCACAGTTCACATTAAAAATTGGATATAAATTTAATTTAAATTAAAAACAAAATCATCTTAGAAAAAGCCGCTCCAATGAGCGGTTTTTTTATGCAAGTATAAACGAAGCATTTGGTCCTATACAATCCGGCCGAAATAATGGGATTATACAACATCCAGCTTTTTGATTACTTTTTTTCATATACCCTTTCACCATTCACAAATGTCATAAGAACAGAAGCATTTAATATGTCTGTTGGAGCACATTTCATCAGGTCGGTATCAATCATTATAAAATCTGCAGCTTTACCTTTTTCTAAGCTTCCTTTGTCGTTTTCTTCAAAACTGCTTTTAGCAGCCCAATATGTCATACCCCACAAAGCGTTTTGACGACTAAGGGCATTATCTTTTTGAAACCCCTCAGAAGGATATCCCTGAGCATCTTTTCTTTCTACAGCTGCATAAAATGTTTTAAATGGTGAAATATCTTCCACAGGAAAATCTGTACCCAATGGCATCCATTTATTCTCTTTTAAAAGTTGTTGATATGCATAAGCACCTTTAATTCTTTCTGCTCCAATTCTCTTTTCTGCCCAGTACATATCACTTGTAGCATGTGTGGGTTGTACGGATGGAATGATGGTGTATTTACCAAAATAGCTAAAATCATTTTGTTGAATGAGTTGTGCATGCTCAATTCTCCAGCGTCTGTCATTACTTTCCTTCAATACATTTGCATACACCTGTAAGATCATTCTGTTTCCACTATCACCAATGGCATGTGTGCATGCTTGAAACTTTGACTTATAAATTTGAGCAAGTACCTGTTCATAATAAGCACGGTCTTTTAAAGTAAATCCTTTCCAACCAGGTTTATCTGTATAATCATTTAGCAGACATGCACCTCTGCTGCCCAATGCACCATCTGCATATAGCTTAAACCCAAACACATGTAAAAGATCGGTTTTGTATGGCCCTTTGTTTAAATAATATGCATAATTGGTGCTGTCATCACTAAGTAAGATACTCAATTTCATTTTCACCAACCCCTGCATTTGAAGGGAATCAATAATATCTATACTAGATTTACTCAACCCGCAATCCTGAATGGTAGTGAGGCCAACAGCAAAACAATTTTTTTGAGCCGCTTGCAACGCAATGGCATATTTTTCCTTTGAGGGTTTTGGAATTTTTTCTGTAATTAAATCTTGTGCATTATCTATGAATATACCCGTTAATTTACCAGCTTCCATTTCTATGGAGCCACCATGTATAGTTTGACCAGGTTGAATTCCTGCTATATCAATTGCTACTTGATTCGCTATTACAGCATGACCATCAATTCTAGATAAAACAATTGGATTTAGCGGAAAATTTTGATCCAACAAGGTTTTTGTGGGGAAAGATTTTACCTCCCAGTCGTTTTGATCCCATCCCTCTCCTTCAATCCACTCCCCTGCTTTTATTTGCTTTGAAGTGATATAATTTTTAAGCTTATTTACACATTCTTGCCAACTTTTTGTACCTGTAAGATTTACATGCTCTAAACTGAACGCATAGCCAACAAAATGGGCATGTGCATCTATAAAACCTGGATATATAGTTTTGCCATCTGCATTGATTTGAAGTGCTGACTGATATTTGTTGAGTATATCGTCAGTACTACCAATGTCAATAATTTTTCCATCATTTACAGCCATAGCAGATGCTGTATCAAATGTGGTATTTACTGTATAAATTTTTGCATCGAACACAATAAGGTCTATATCTTCCTTATTCGTACATGAAAGGCAAAAAACGAAAAATAAAACGGAGTAAATATACCTTACAAATTGCATAAATTTTTTTTCAAAAGTATATGAAATGTACATCTGATTGGTCATGACAAGGGTTAGGCATTAATATTCACTACATCATTTTAGCGGGGCAGAGTATGGCTGTTGTATTTCCATTTCCCGAAGGGTAAATATCTAAAAAAAAATTGCCGTGTAAAGCATATAACTAAAGAATAGAGCAAACTGGTTTATAAAATCGATACATATATGGCTGTGCTTAAATTAATTCTTAAATGGCCAATTTCAATATTACCTAAAATAATAATCAATGATTTTTCTAATCCAAAAATCCAAACTTTAAAATATGTCGTATTTAGAAATCACAATAAACCATTCGAATAAAAATTGTACAACGCTCTCCAGTATTTTATTTCATTTAAACTAAATTTTTTATGCACAAAAAAAATCTGAAAGCTTTCTTGCCTGCACTTGTGCTTTTATGTGTGAGCAGTTTGCTACATGCTTCCAGTCATAGGGAAGCGCCGCTGATTGCAAATGATCCGCTGGCTGACAACACAGACCTGTATGCATTTCGCAGTCCTTTTGACACAAATAAGGTTGTGATTATTGCTAATTACATTCCGGGTGAATTACCTTATGGAGGTCCTAACTATTATAGTTTTGGGCCAAACATTCGTTATGAAATTCACATTGACAACAACATTCTTACCCCCGGGGATGATATCATTTACCGATTTACATTTAATCAGGTAAATGAAGATCCTTCCACATTTTTTAATATCAGACTTGGTAAACAAAATGGAAAGACCACTTATACTTGTGAAAAGAGTATTGATGGAGGTGTTTCATTCAGAACAATTCTTACAAATGGTGTAGTACCTCCTCCAAATATTGGAAGCTATTCCATAACAGGAGCGGCAGGTTTGGGTGCACCAAACTACGCAAGTTTGCTTACAGCTGCTGAATATAGTACTCCAGAGGGTGAGCGTATTTTTTGCGGATCGGCAGACGATCCATTCTTTGTGGATTTAGGTGGTATTTTTGATGTTGGTAATGCACCACGCCAGAAAGGGAAACCCAGAGATGGATTGCAGGGTTATAATATTCATGCCATCTGCCTTCAGGTTAATATAGCCTCTTTACAAAAAGATGGGTTGAGTGTAAAAAAGGCAAAAAACATTTTAGATCCTGATTATGTAATAGGTGTATGGGCTAGTGCAAGCAGATTGAAAACAAAGGTGCTCAAAAATGATGGCACTATGTCAGAATCCGGAGATTGGGTACAAGTGTCTCGTCTTGGTATGCCACTAACAAATGAAGCAGTAGTACCTATAGGATATAAAGATTTATGGAACGCAATTACTCCTTATCAAGATTTGGCTTATTTATCCACTTTTGGTAATTATTTCTACAATCCTGAATTAGGATTATACATGGATGATGCTTTATTTGGTGGTGCAGTACCAGCTTTCGCAAATCTTCGTATTCAGAAAAATTCTTTGGGTGCCTATGGATTTGGAAATGGTCAAGATGGGTTATATCCACTAAAAGGAACATCTGCGGTGGCAGGTACTGCCTTAGATGATGCAGTTTTTGGCACATTGCTATTACCAGCAGCTGGTTCTCCACGATCTGTAGATTTATGGCCAGCATTTCACACAGGGGTTCCTAACTTGAGTCCTTATCAATTGGCCACAGGCAAAAACGGTAACCCATTAGCCGCAGGCAAACCATTTGTAAATAACTTTTTACCTAATGGTGGAGATATGCTGCGCTTAAATATGGCAGTACCTGTAACCTCACGCACCAGTGCAGATTTTAGTTCTCTCGGTCTTGTGCAGGCATGTGTGCTTGGACTTACCGATCCACGTTACAACACAAATACAAATATTGAGTTTATTCCAAATATGGATGGTTTTCCAAATGGCCGCAGATTGGAAGATGATGTAACACGTATAGAGCTACAGGCAGTAGGTGGAGTTGTATTGGCCGCTATTGGATTGCCTTATGATGATTATGTAAGCGGTGGTAGTTTAGTAACTCAAGATCTGGTAGATGTATTAACCTATTCTACAGGTGTTGAGAAAAATGACCGTCCATTTAAAACAAAGTTTCCTTTCCTGGCAAATCCATGGAGCGGAAAAGTGGTTAACAATTAAATTGTATAAAAAATGAAAAGAATAATATTACCAGCGCTTTTATTGGTGGCATCACTCTGTTTTATGAGGGCAAGTGCATCCAGCCACCGAGAAGCTCCACTTATTTCTAATGATCCGCTGGCAGATAATACAGACTTATATGTATTTCGTGATCCCACAGATTTGAATAAGCTCAATATCATAGCTTGCTATGTACCCATGCAGCTACCTCAAGGGGGGCCAAATTATTATAATTTTGGAAGCAATATTCGCTATGAAATCCATATTGACAATGATCTTTCTACTACAGGAGATGATATAATCTATCGATTTACATTTTGGCAAATAAATGAAGACCCTACCACGTTTTTCAACATTCGCTTAGGAAAGCAGAATTTGAAAACAATGTATAAATTAGAGCGCAGCTTAAATGGCGGTCGTACATTCACTGCTATATTAGATAATGCAGTAGTGCCACCACCAAATATTGGACCTCGTAGTATAAAAGATCCGGTTGTAGGATTAGGAGCTAATGACTACAGAGATTTAATAAAAACTTACACTGCAAGCAATGGAGACCGTGTATATGCTGGACCAGCAGACGATCCATTTTTTGTTGACCTGGGCGGTATATTTGATTTAGGGGATGCCCCACGCACAGATGGTACAAAAGCTTACGATGGATTGAAGTGCAAAAATGTATCTGTACTTGCTTTAAAAATTGATATTGATCATCTTCAAAAAGATAGAAAAAAAGTATCTGAAGCATTGAATATTTTAGATCCTGACTATGTAATAGGTGTATGGGCAAGTGCAAGTAGAAAATCTACAAGAGTTTTAAATGGAGATGGTACTGAAACTTATAGCAACAAATGGATACAAGTATCACGCTTGGGCATGCCTCTTACAAATGAGGCTGTAATACCAGTTGGCTATAAAGATTTATGGAATGCTATTACGCCTTATCAGGATTTAGCCTACCTCTCTACTTTTGGAAATTATTTCTACAATCCAGAACTGGCTTTGTATATGGATGATGCACAGTTTGGTGGTGCAGTACCGGCACTTACTCCATTGCGTATTCAGAAAAATTCTTTAGGCTCATTTGGTTTTGGAAATGGTCAAGATGGTTTATATTCACTGAAAGGTACACCGGCAGTGGCAGGCACCGCTTTAGATGATGCCATTTTTGGCACTTTATTGTTGCCAGCTGCCGCTTCTCCACGGTCTGTGGACTTGTGGCCAGCATTTCATACAGGTGTTCCCAATCTTAGCCCATATCAATTGGCAACGGGTAAAAACGGTGATCCCTTGGCAGCAGGTAAACCATTTGTAAATAACTTTTTACCAAGTGGTGGAGATATGCTCCGCATTAATATGGCTGTGCCTCCAACTCAAAGAAATAGTGCAGACTTTAGTTCTTTAGGTTTAGTACAAGCATGTGTATTGGGTCTTACAGATCCTAGATACAATACCAATACAAATTTAGAATTCATTCCAAATATGGATGGTTTTCCAAATGGTCGTAGGTTGGAAGATGATGTAACACGTATTGAACTGCAAGCTGTAGCAGGTGTAGTATTGGCAGCTATTGGTTTACCTTATGATGATTATGTAAGTGGTGGAAGTTTAGTAACACAAGATTTATTAGACGTACTCACCTACTCTACCGGCATCAATGAGAATGATACTACATTTAGAACCAACTTCCCATTTGTGCAAACTCCATGGGCAGGCACTGCTGCATGTTGTGGAAAACCAGCAGACAATGGTAGTGAGTTGAAAATTGGAAATTCAACACCTGTTTCCTCTGCAAATTTGAGTATAAGTGCTCCGCAATTAGTAGCTTCTGTATCACCAAATCCTTTTGTTAGTTCAGTAAATATAAAATACCATTTGGCCAATAAAGCTAAAGTTGTATTGAGTGTTTACGATGCTCAAGGCAGACAGGTAGCTTTGTTAGTAAATAAAACACAGGAACAAGGAAATTACAATTCTGTATGGAATAGTAATAATGCTCCTGCTGGAATTTATTATGTACAAACATTTATCAATGGCGAAAATACCCAAACCCTCAAAGTGGTAAAACAGTAATTTTTTCTACGGGGGTTATAATGAGCCGTTGCCTTGCGCAACGGCTTTTTTGTGCTTAGGGAAATATGAAATACACATGCCTATGATTTAATAATGACTTTACTCAAATGTAATTTGAAAAAAGTAGTAGAATGACGACATGCGTTGCTTTACAGTTTAATGTATTGACTAAGTAGCTCTCCGCTTTATATTTTTGTTTTAATTAAAAAAAATAATCACAAGGTTACTCTTACGCCATTAGAAATGAAATTTGAGATTTAAACTTGACGAATGCCGAGCTTTTATTGATATTTGCATTAGAATAAATTTTACTTAATTCTAAACAGAAATACTACATGAGAAAAACACTCATTTCAATGCTTTTAGCTTGTACATTTACCACATGCTTTGCACAACCTTCTGAATCAAAAATGAAGAAGATCTATGAGTACCTTGAAGTAACCGGATCATTGAAAATGGGATTGCAAATTGCAAAGCAAATGATATCATCTTACAAAGAGGAGTACACAAATGTAGATGATAAATTTTGGGATGATTTTTTAGCAGAAATTGATGCGGATGGTATGGCAAAAATTGTTGTTCCTATATATGACAAATATTTTACAGAAGAGGATATTGATCAAATAATAATATTTTATAAAACTCCTATTGGCAAAAAAATGCTTGAATTATCTCCAAAAATTTATATAGAAGCTATGGAAGCCGGCAAGCTTTGGGGAGAAGAAATAGCCTACAAAATAATATTTCAACTTAAAGAAAAGAATTATTTGTAATAGGTGGCTTAGGTGTTTTGAAACTATTTTGATATCTGGAGAAAACTTTTGTAACAAAATCACCATACAATTCTGTAATAACATATTAATAAATGTGTAACCACCTAGTTCCAACCCACATTTGTACATTGAGTAGTTAAGTGTAATTAATTTAAAAAAAGGTTGGTTCTTTTTTTTGAATTCTACTCTAGTAATCAATTTGATAACAGATGATACCTACTTCGGATAAGCTCACTTTCGACTGACAGTAAAAAAAATATAAGCCTATAAATTGTCTTTGATATAGTATTTGGCCCCAGCCAATATCGGTATGAGTTTGGTTGCTGATAATTTGTTTTCATTTCCCAAAATCTCAGACTTAGCTCCAAAGAAATTGAAATACCCAGTAGATATAACTGCTGCTAAATGGTCGCCAAAAAAATCACCTTGAGCATCTAAGCCAATACCAATTTTTGAAAGTTGACTAAATTATCCAGTAGGGAATCCAAAACCTGGGCCAATAGCATATTGAAAATCTTGGGCGGATGAATTAGAAATTATTGCATTTATAATAATTGAAGTAAGGATTGCTTTTTTAATTTTAATGTTTTTAGGTTGAGGGTAAAGGTAAGGTTGTAACATAATTTTTAAGCTTTGAATAAAAGTCTAATCATCCAATCTTGTAAAACCCCAGCTTTTTTTCAATGTTTCATACTGTTCATTGTTAAGGTTTCGCTCTGCATACATCCCAGCTGATTCTCGTTGTCTATAGGCTTCATAAATACTGACTGCACATGCCACAGATATATTCAGACTTTCAATAATCCCTACTTGTGGGATAATGAAATTTGTATTAGTATATTCTAATATTTCATCACTCAAGCCCTTATGCTCATTACCAAAAACAAAGGCCGTACTTTTTAAAAAATTAAGCTCATACAATGATTTTGAACTGGTGGCAAAATGAGTAGCTGCTATTGTTTCATATTTCTTTTTTACTTCGGTCATACACTCAGCTATATCCTGATATATATGCTTGGTTAACCATTTTACCGCTCCACTACTACTATGCATACCAATCTTTTTTTTGCTTGGTATCTTGGTATTGATAATATAGACATCCTGTATTCCTACAGCATCACAGGTACGCATTACTGCAAACATATTATGCGGATCATGGATGTTTTCAAGTACAACGCAGAGACCCTCCTGTCTTTTATGGAGTACTTGCAATAGTTTATTGCGACGTTCTGGAGTCATATATATTCAGCATAAAAAAATCAATATTCCATTTTTTTTAAAGTAGGTGCTTTAAACCAAGTAATGATGACAACAAGCAATGTCAGACACCCACCAAAAACTACAGATGGCCTTACTCCAAGTAATTTGGCTGCCATACCACTTTCAAACTGTCCAAGTTCATTGCTACTGTTTATAAACATGGAGTTTACACTCATTACCCTTCCACGCATATCATCCGGTGTTTTAAGCTGTAGAATGGTACCTCTTATAACAACACTCACACCATCCAACATGCCTGCTATAAGCAATGCCATAAAGGAAAGGATATAAAAATCTGAAACTGCAAAAACAATGATACAGACACCAAATCCAGCCACAGCAAAGAGCAGTTTGTAACCATGATGCTGACGCATAGGAATAAATGTAAGTAGGATAACCATTAAGATAGCACCTATATCTATGGCCGCATTCAGCCATCCAAAACCCTGTGGCCCTACTTGCAGTATGTCTCTGGCATACACGGGTATAAGAGCCACCGCACCACCAAAAAGAACAGCAAACAAATCAAGCGAAAGCGCCCCCATAATTTCCTTTGTTTTCAACACAAATCTTATTCCTTCTTTTACACTTTCCCAAGTTGCTTTTTCTGTTGTGGATGGGATGGGAGGTTTTGGTTGAAGAGTTACCAATATAAAAAATGAAATGATAATACAAATACAAATAATGAGTAATGTGAAAAGATTACCTACAGCAGCTATAAGCAAGCCTCCAATTGCATGACCCGTTACGGAGGCTGTAAGCCAAATGCCCTGATTCCAGGTGGAGGCATTTTGCAAAGTTTCTCGAGGTACAATGGAGGCTACTAATACTCCAAATACCGGCCCGGTAAAAGCTCGAATAATACCAGTAAAAAAAATGATGATGTATATACAAATTGCTATGGATTGATGCTCCATTTTATTGCCCAATTCCATCCAGGATAATCCAACCATTAGTATTGCACAGCATAGATAAAGCAATACTCCTGTAAGTATTAATTTTCTTTTTTCATTCTTATCAATAAAATGCCCAGCGTAGAGAGAAAAAGATACGGCAGGCACCACCTCTGAAAGTCCAATTAGCCCAATGGCAAATGGGTCATTCGTCAGATTATAAATCCACCAACCTGTCAGTGTACCCATCATACGCAGGGCGCTGATGAAAATAAAACGACCCGTCATAAGGTTTCGATATTCCGGAATACGAACTGCTTCAAAAGCATCATAAACTTTTTTATTGCTCATGCATCTGGTAATGTAAAGTAATGTTGTCCATTTTCAAGATTGCTGTTTAAAGCATCTAATACGACTTGTACGTGTTTCTCATTTCCCAAAAAGTCTGCATTGGATACATCTATGAAAATGGTATTAATATTTTGCTGCTTGATATATGATATATATGTTTCTTGAATGCTGAAAAGATATTCGTTGTTAATGCCCTGTTCATATACCCTATTTCGCTTTTTAATATTTTCTTGCAGCTTTTTTACAGGAGCATGTAAGTAAATGAGCACATCTGGAAAAAGCAACTGTGCATGTATGATGTCAAACAATTTTTGATATAGTCTAAATTCCTCTTCCGGCAAGGTAACTTTTGCAAAAAGTAGGCATTTAGTAAATAAATAATCTGAAACAGTAACATGCTGAAAAAGATCCTGTGTGTGAAGCATATCTTTTAACTGCTTATATCGCTCCGCCATAAAAAATAATTCCAACGGAAATGCATACTGGTCTGGGTTTTCGTAAAATTTTGGAAGAAAGGGATTGTCTGCAAAAGCTTCTAAAATTAATCGAGCATTTAGTTGCTTCGATAAAAGATGAGCCAATGTAGTTTTACCCGCTCCTATATTGCCTTCGATAGTAATAAATCGATGTTGCATACTGAAAGGCCAAAAGTAAGGGCCTAAACTTTTACTGGAATTATATTTTATACACAGCTAATTCATCCGTACATGATTCTAATAAAGAGGAAATTGATAGGTTCAGAATGGGATGTATCAAATTTGGAGCTATTTCACAAAGTGGTTCCAGCACAAATCTGCGTGCCGCAATGCGTGGATGAGGTATTTGTAATGTCTTTGTATGAATTATAACATCATTAAAAAATAAAATATCAATATCAATTATGCGTGGACCCATCTTAATCAATCGCTCTCTACCCATTTTCTTTTCGATATCCAAAATATTTTTGAGTAGTTCATCAGCAGTCAAATGGGTGTTAATATATAAAACCTGGTTATAAAAATCAGGCTGATCTGCATAGCCCCAAGCTTTGGTTTCATATATACCCGATGCCATTAAAATAGGGCCACACTTCTCAGTAATGGCAGTAGCTGCACGGTGCAAATGTTCAGTTCTAAAACCAAGATTGCCGCCTGTAATTAAAAAAGCCTCATTCACAACTAATTCATTGATAGGCGACAAATATCATTATTTTTGGCCCTGCATTATAAATTCATGAGCACATTTGAATATAATTTTTTAAACAAAAGAATAGACATCTAAACCAAACCATAACGCACTATATTATTGGTAATGAATTCTAAAAATTGTATCAACCAATATTTGTGAAAGGCTTTTTCCAATATCCATAATGAAATATGAAAACATTTTTTAAAACTTTTTTTGCAGCATTTCTTGCCCTCATTGTATTTTTTTTATTGACTATTGGTGTATTGATTGCTATTGCAAGTGGTCTGAGCAATGACCCCAAACCAACTGTTGGTAAAAATGCTGTTTTAGTCATTGACTTGAGTAATGATATAAACGAACAAGCAGAACAAAATGAATTGGCTGAATTATTTGGTAATGCAAATTCAGGCAAGCCTGGACTCTATGATATTGTACGTATGCTACATCATGCAAAAACGGATACCAGCATAAAAGCATTGTATATAAAAGCAGGTAGTAATATAAATGGATTGGCTACAAATCAGGAGCTGCGCAATGCCATACTTGATTTTAAAAAAACTGATAAACCAGTATGGGCTTACGGTGAGGCCATAAGCCAAGTGGCATACTATACAGCCAGTGCGGCAGATAAAATTTATTGTCATCCACAGGGAGGTGTAGAGTGGAAAGGTTTTGCAATGACTACTCTATTCTTGAAAAATTTGTTGGATCGCTTGGATATAGAACCCGAAATTTTCTATGCAGGGAAATTTAAAAGTGCCACTGAACCATTCCGTGCCACGGCCATGACAGAGGCCAACAGACTACAGACCACGGAATGGCTGAATGATACGTATGCGGAAGTCATAAAAGCTATTGCAATATCCAGAAAAAAAGATACTGGATATATAAGGGAATTGGCAAACACCGCTGCCATAAGGTCTTCGGCAGATGCAGTAAAATATGGATTATGTGATGGTGCAATTTATGAAGATGAAGTACAAGATTTGATAAGAAAAGAGTTGAATATAAAATCTGATGCTGATATCAATTTTGTTGCTCTTTCAAAATATTATCGTGCAGCAAATTTTAAAGCTACAAAGGGAGACAATAAAATAGCCATAATATATGCTCAAGGCGATGTGCAAGATGGCAAAGGCGATGACGAGAGTATTGGAAGTGAAGCCTTTGTAAAGCTAATCAGAAATGCCCGCATGGATGAGGATGTAAAAGCAATTGTATTCCGAGTAAATTCTCCGGGAGGAAGTAGCTTAGCAAGTGATGCAATATGGAGAGAAGTATCACTGGCAAGAAGGGCCAAACCATTTATTGTGAGTATGGGCGATGTGGCAGCATCGGGCGGATATTATATTGCAGTAGCAGCAGATAGCATTTTTGCTGAACCCACCACCATTACAGGTTCTATTGGAGTATTTAGTATATACGCAAATCTGAAAGACTTTTTTTCAAATAAATTAGGGATAACGTATGACGGTGTAAAAACGGCTCCCTATGCCGATTTAGGCAGTGCAATAAGACCACTTACAGATATAGAAAGAAGGATGATACAGGATGGTGTGGATTCAATTTATCTTACTTTTAAGAAAAGAGTATCTGTAGGGAGATTAAAAAATATTTATGCTGTAGATAGCATAGCTCAAGGCAGAGTGTGGACAGGAAACGATGCGCTCCGCAATGGCTTAGTAGATAAAATTGGCGGACTACAGGATGCAGTGAATTGCGCTGCAAAAATGGCAAAACTAACTGACTACAGAACCCGTGAATATCCTGAACCCAAAAGCATTATGGATCAGCTCATGACTGCCAGTACCTACAATCAATTGTTTCAGTCTAAACCAGATTTTAATACAGAAACATTATTACTGTTGAAAAAAGCAGATAAGATAAAAGAGATGATAGCAATACCTCAATCAAAACTTCCTTTTGATTATATCATTGAATAAAATTATTCACCACGCCAAAGCCTTTTATCGAAATAAAATTTTTTATGAATTTTTCCTTTGACCCTTTTGTACATGGGGTGTCTGGTATTGAATACATAATTCCACTCATTATGTATAACTACGGAGGGGCATTTAAATACTAAGATTTCGTTTTGCTGAAGCATTTCTGTGCCCATCCATTGAGTATAATTGATGTCAATAAACCAGTCTTTTTTTAGCTTACTTGCATCTATTGTCTTTATGGTTATGTCATCAGGAATTTCAATTTCAAGTAGTTCTAAACCGCTTAAATATTCCAATGACAATGCATTAACCAACAATTCAAGCATACAAAGAGACACATGTTCACTTCCATACAAACAGGGACTACCAATTATATTCCATCTACCGCCATGAATTTGTGCCCCAATGCCAGACATATCAAGAATATGCTCAGCATGAGCAAGTCGATAAACTATCATGTATTATGCAACAATGCCGTATTGTAAACGGCCTATTTGATGTATTAAAGCATCAATACCCTGCCTAAAACATAAAGCTTCAAACCCTAAATCTTGACCCATAATTTGTTTAGAAGATTTTAGCCACTTTAAAAGCATTTCAGGAGATTGAAAAATTTTCAACCCTTTTTGTATGAGATCATCTATATGAAGAATTCTATCTACATAAATGCCTTCAAAGGGGCGATCTTCTTTAGCATAACGCTGTAAGGTACGCTCTGAAAGATGCAGCATTTGAGCCCATTCTTTTTGGGTGAAGCCTATTTTATTTGCTATTTTATCAAAATGTTTTGAAGTAAAATGTAATGTGGCGATGGTAGGAGTAAGTGGCTTATAATCAGCAACTGGCTCTTGCACAACAGGAAGTTTTAAACCATCCTGCTTATTTTTTTTTTGAAGAGTATTATTTTTCATACCCGAAATTTGTAGCAAACTTATACGACATTTGTTGTTTTTCCAAATTTTGTTTTTCAATCTTCTATTCAAGATACATTTGCGCAAATTTTTTTTTACACATGCCCGGGAAATATTCGCAGATCAGTGCAATGCTCACCATTACTAAATACAGCTTGAAAGCTACTTTCAGAAGCCCAAGCGCAGTTATATTTAGCATTATGTTCCCATTGGTATTTATAATGGTTTTCGGATTAATAGGTTCTGGTGGAGGAATCAGTTTAGACATTGCCTTGAGCAATAATTCGGATACCACAAACCCGGTGTACCAAGCATTGAGTAAGATGAATAGTATCAATATCATTTCAAATGACAGCAATACAACAACGGAATCCTTAGAAAAAGGGGATTTAACTGCGGTCCTCGATATTCAAAAAATAAATAACAACCAATACCAAATAAATTTAAAAAGTTCTGAAGCTGTAAATCCACAAAGTCTCAGCGTTTTACAATCAATTTTAAATGATATCATAAATACAGTCAATAAAAAAGTTTATCCTGCAGCACCCACAATTGCTACCATTAATAACAATATTCAAAAAATTCCCGGCCGTATATATAGGCGTATTGATTTTATACTTCCGGGTCAGCTTGGATTTTCTTTGCTAAGTGCAGGTGTTTTTGGTGTTGCATTCCTTTTTTTCAATCTAAGAAATCAGTTGGTTTTAAAGCGATTTTTTGCTACACCCATAAAAAAAGGATATATCGTACTTGGCGAAGCTATCAGTAGGGTTATTTTCCAACTGATTACTGCTATTGTCATTCTTGGAATTGGCGTGGTAGCTTTTGATTATACTTTAGTGAATGGATTTACAACATTATTACAAATTTTACTGCTGAGTTTTATTGCATTAATTGTATTTATGGGATTTGGTTTTGTAGTAAGCAGTCTTGCAAAAAACGAAAGTACCATACCACCATTTGCCAATATTTTTACGCTACCACAATTTCTATTAGCAGGCACTTTTTTTCCTGTAACAGTATTTCCAAAATGGCTACAATTTATTTGTAATATTTTACCACTTACCCATTTTAATACAGCCATGAGAAATATAGCATTTGAGGGTGCGCCATTATATACTTGTTGGCCAAATCTATTGGTTATTTTTGCCTGGGGTGTAGGCATTTATGCCCTTGCAATAAAAGTGTTTAAGTGGGAATAAAATTCATATCATGCCAAAATCTTTGAAATTAATTTTATACAGCACATTGATTTTATTTTCTGTGCTTACCATCATTGGTTTATTATTACCACCTGTAACTAGGGTATCCAGAACGAAAGATATTGAAGTACCTGCAGATAGCATAAGGCCAATCATTTTCCAAATTGAACAATGGGAAAAATGGATACCGGGTGCAGATTCCGTAGGCATTACAGTTAAGGATTATGATGAAACAAAATTTGTAAAAACGATGCAACTCGGCAGTTTTGTTATTACAGTAGTGCAGAGAACAGACAGCTCTATCGTTACTAACTGGAGCAGTGCAGACAATCCTTTACAAACAAGTACGATTAGCATCTACCCACATATTGATGGAAAATCAGCAACTGTAAATTGGCTTTTTGAACAGCCGGTCAACTGGTATCCTTGGGAAAGACTAAGTACAATGATGTTCGAAAAAATATTTGGCATACCGATGGAGCTTGGTCTCGAAAAATTAAAAGCAATTTGCGAAAAGCGACCAACCTCATAAAGCTTCTAAAACATCAAATACTTTTTGCAGTTCATCAGTTGAAATGCAGTAAGGAGGCATGATATACACTGTATTTCCGAGCGGTCTTAAATACACACCATTTTGCATACATTTTTGGGTAATGCTTTCACCTATATTATTCAGATATTCATCTTTCCCCGATTTTAATTCAAAGGCCAAGATAGTACCTAATCTACGAAGGTTTTTTATTTGCCCAGCCATTGGTGTTTTCATCAAATTTGATGCTCCTTCTTCTATCAAAATACAAAGACGTTCAATTATATTGATTGTGTTGTCATTTAACAATAAATCAAGACTTGCATTTGCAGCAGCACAGGCCAGTGGGTTTGCTGTAAATGAATGTCCGTGAAAAAAAGTTTTGAGCTTATCATCATCCACAAAAGCTTGGTGAATCCTATCATTTACAGCCGTAACGCCCAATGCCATTGTGCCACCAGTCAGCCCTTTGCTTAAGCAAATAATATCTGGCTTTTTGTGCATGTACTCACTGGCAAAAAACTTTCCGGTTCTACCAAAGCCCGTCATTACTTCATCCGCAATACAAATAATATCTAAGAGTTTTGTAGTGTTCAGCAGTTCAGTCATGAGGTAGGCATCATACATCTGCATCCCTCCTGCTCCTTGCACAAGTGGCTCATAAATGAACGCAGCTATTTCGTCTGCATTATTATGAACTATTGCTTTTATATCTCCAATATTTTCAACTGTTGGAGTATCAATAAAGATTACATCAAATAATAATTCATGAAAAGCTAAAGTAAATACTCCCCTATCACTTACACTCATCGATCCAAAAGTGTCTCCATGATAACTATTCTTAAATGCAAGTATCTTTTTTCGCTTTGTACCCCTACCTTCTTTATTCCACCAGTATTGAAGGGACATTTTTATAGCAACTTCCGTTGATGTAGAGCCATTATCACTATAAAATATTTTTGAAAAATTGCCTGGCAAAATTTGCAATAATCTTTCTGCCAGTTGTACAGCAGGTTCGTGTGTAAATCCGGCAAAAATCACCTGCTCCAAACACAAAGCCTGTTCATAAATTTTCTTTGCAATATAGGGATGTGCATGGCCATGCAGCGTAACCCACCAACTGCTTATAGCATCTATATATTCATTGCCGTTTTCATCAATTAAGAGGCTGTCTTTTGCTTTTACAATTGGTACTGTAGCAGTCATTGATTTTTGTGGCGTAAAGGGATGCCAAATATATTTCTTATCTCGTTCTGCAATGCTCATGTATGGAAAATATTATATCGGTAAAATGTATATTATGACTGCAAAAAAAGCAGGTTCCGCTGTATGCCCTGCCACTTACTTCTCTTAAGAGGAGAATATCGAAATATTTCTTTGAATCGATCTTCATTTAAGCCCATCCATTCAAGGGTTGAAAGGTTTAAAATTTCCGGGATTGCTTTAAATGCAGGTTCGCTATGGGGTTTACTAAATCTATTCCATGGGCAAACATCCTGGCAGGTATCGCAACCAAACATCCAATTATCAAACTTTCCTGATAATCCATCCGGTATAAACATCTCTTTTAATTCTATAGTATAATAGCTGATGCATCTGTTAGCATCTATTTCTTTATTCGGAAGGATAGCCCCTGTGGGGCAATGGTCAATACATTTTGTACAAGTGCCACAAAAATCGTTTACAAATGGTTTGTCATATTCCAAGAGAAGGTCTGTGATAAAAGTAGCTATAAAGAAAAAAGATCCATGTTGTTTGTTAATTAGATTTCCGTTTTTACCTATCCAGCCCATGCCACTGCGCTGAGCCCAGCTTCTTTCCAATACAGGTGCACTATCCACAAAACCACGCCCTTCTATATTTCCAATTGTTTCTTTTAGTGTAAGCAGAAGCTGATTTAATTTCTGTTTTATTACGGTATGATAATCTTCTCCATAAGCATACTTGGCAATTTTTGGATTATTTTCTTTTTGCAATTCCTCCGGAAAATAATTGTACAAAAAAGTAATCACAGATTTTGCCCCTGGCACCAACTTTTGAGGATTTATCCTCAATTCAAAATTGCGTTGCATATATTCCATACCCGCATGGAATCCTTTATTGAGCCATGACTCCAACCTACGTGCATCATCATCCAAGGGAACTGCTTGAGCAATACCACAAAAATCAAATCCTGCCTTCAGTGCCTCGGCTTTTATAAATTGCGAATATGTATTGAAATATGACATTAGAGAAATTGGAATAAAGCAATTTTTGTCTTGGTTATCATGATCAGATAAAATGAAATGAAATATAGGTTATTCTTTTGTCCATTTAGTTTAAAATGCTGTAAGGATTGAATTTTAGTTGATTAATTGTCTATCAAATCTTCATAAGCCATTTGAAGTTCGTTAAAGGCATGCTGATCATTTGCAGTTTTGGCTATTTCCATTCCTTTTGTGTACCAATTTACTGCTAGTGTACTCTCACCTTGCCTCTCTAATAATTTGGCCAGATGATAATAATTACCGACATATCCGGGTTGATCTTGCAGTAATGATTCAAAAATAACTCTGGCATCTGCATCCTGTCCGGCTTTTATTTTTTCTAAAGCAAGTGCATGCCTTAATAACGGATCTTTGGGATTGGATTTTAAAAAAACTTCTAATTGCTCGATTTTACTCATAAATATTGTATATCTAATTCCTTTTATTTTTAAATAATTTGCTGGCAAATAGAATAAAGAAAAATTTTTTTTATTTTTAGATC